>OLGZ01000097.1_pt1 | contig 80486 bp, 68 predicted proteins | sample 1605981 | NCBI WGS metagenome assembly OLGZ01 (sample SAMN03283291) | human gut metagenome | biome: human-associated habitat; material: feces | host: Homo sapiens | place: Peru | collected 2012
AGAGATCTTAAAGCTTGATTTCCTGAGTACGGAGTTGTATGTAGAAGAAAGCTATCTGTCTGTAGGAGATGAGGTAGAAGCCGGAACAAAGGTATTTAAGATTTCGGAAGAAACATTAAAGGAAGCAAAAAAGGAGCTTTCCGATAAGGTGACAGAAACAGAGCTTGCATACAGGCAGGGAGCCATTGATTATGAGGCAGATCTTCTGGAAGCGGACAGCACTTATCAGAAAGCGTCCATATCAGCAGCCTATGCGCAGACGAATTATGACAAACAGGAAGCAGAGGAAAAGCAGAAGGTAAAGGATCTGCAGGAGCAGGTAGAACAGGCCCGGGAGCTGCTGGAAGAGTACCATAAATCAGAGGAAGAGGATTACTATAGAACCTATTATCAGATCGATGAACTGTATGAAGAATATTACGAACATTTTCAGCTTCTTATGAGCTTTTATGAAAAGTGGGATGTAGAAGAGCTGTCAGGAGAGGAACAGACAGGAAATGGCGGAGCGCAAATGACGGCTATGGGAAATCAGACAGGAAGCGGAGATACGGAAAAGCTGTCGGTATATCAGGAATTGGATGAACTGGTGACCCAGGAAGGGGAGGAATACCAGACGGCTCTTGAAAATTACGAAAAAGCCAAGGCAACTGCCAAGGCAGGACTGAAAAAGGCGGAAAGTGATCTGACAGATCTGGAAGCACAGCTGACACAGGCACAGACAGAGTAATCTTCTGTACCAGGATATGACGGCAGAAGTAACATTTTATGCAGATCAGACGGAAGGAGATAAGAAATCATGAGAATGTCAGAAATATTCCGTCTGGTTATTCTGAATTTAAGCCAGAATAAATTTAAAGTTTTTTTGACCTCTACGGGCATTGTTGTAGGAACAGCAACCATTATGCTGGTCATTGCCATTGGCAGCGGGGGTAAAAAGGAAGTGGCAGAGCAGTTTAAAAACCTGAATGCCGGTTCCGTTGATATTTCTTATGACTATAACGGCAGCAGTTCTTTTGGACCCGGTCAGGATCAGGGCAGAGGCTTTGAAGGCGGCCCCTCAGGGGGAGACTTTTCCGGCGGCTCTATGCCGGATATGGGCGGCGGGTTTCCGGCAGGTGGAATGGAAGACTTTCCGGGGATGCAGCAAATGAATACGGAAAAAATTGTTCTTTCTACGGAAGATATGGATGCGCTTACAGAGCAAATAGAAGAAATTGCAGATGCGACGATCTCCTATACGACCAAGCAGGAAACAGAAGGAGGAAGCCTGGAGGAGGCAGTCACTTATACCATAGCGGGAGTGAAGGAAAATTACGGAGAGCTGAGTAATCTTACCATGGCTATCGGAGATTTTCTGACCCAGGATAACGACACTTATAAGGAGAGAACCTGCGTGCTTGGTTATCAGGTGGCAAAAGAAATGTTTGACAGCGTACTGGACGCCTATGATGCCATTATCTACATAGATAACCGTTCCTATGTTGTGAACGGAGTCCTCTCGGAAATGGGAACAGTCTCCTCCGGAATCAGTCCGGACGAAGCCATTTTTATTCCCTATCAGACCGGGATCAAGTACATTACCGGAAAGGAAATCAGTCCTACGATTACGGTGGTAGCCGGGGAGGTAGATCAGGTGGATACGGTGATGGAAAGAGTGCAGGCTGTTCTGGGGGATCTGTATGGAGACCGTGTGGAATTTACCATCAGTGATGCCGGAAGCAAAATGGAAGCAGCCTCCAAATCCAATGAAACCCTGACGCTTCTTTTGATCGCCATGGCTGTCATCGTCTTTATTGTAGGCGGCATCGGCATTATGAATGTATTGTTTGTCTCTGTAAAAGAGAGAACAAATGAAATTGGAATATTAAAGGCCATTGGCTGTGACCAGAAAAATATCTTAATGGAATTCCTGCTGGAAGCAAGCTGCATCAGCCTGATAGGAGCTGTTTTGGGAGTGCTTGTTTCCCTTGGGATCACGCCGATCCTTGAAAGCTTTTCCGTGAGAGTAGAGCTTTCCCTGTGGGGAGCTGCTTTGTCGCTGATATTTGGTGTGCTTACGGGAATGGTTTTTGGATTTTATCCTGCATATAAGGCGTCAAGGCTGGTGCCGGTGGCTGCTTTATCAGCAGAGTAAGGCAGAAAGGGAGAGGGCAAATGGAACAGGATGTTATCATAGAAATGAAAAAGATCAATAAAGGATATTTTCTGGGGACGGAAAAGGTGCCTGTGCTGAAGAATGTGGATTTCAGGGTCAGAAAGGGAGAATATGTAGCCATACTGGGGCCGTCAGGATCCGGAAAAACAACGCTGATGAATATTATCGGGTGCATGGATGTGTGTGATGAGGGAGAGTATTATCTGGAAGGGCAGCCTGTTCATACCATGCCGGAGCGGGAGCTTGGAAGGATCAGAAACCAGGAAATTGGTTTTGTATTTCAGAACTATCAGCTTATTCCAACCTACAATATTCTGCAAAATATTGTTATGCCTCTTATCGTCAGGGGTATGACAGAAAAACAGGTGCAGGAGGCCTGTATGCCTGTGATCGAAATGCTTGGACTTTCACACAGGCTGCGCCATAAGCCTTCCGAGCTTTCCGGAGGTCAAAAGCAAAGAGTGTCCATTGCAAGGGCCCTTGTGGGAAAACCGGCGCTGCTCCTAGCGGATGAGCCTACGGGAGCGCTGGACACAAGCAGCGGAAAGGATGTGCTTACACTGTTTGAAAAATTACATGAAATGGGAAATACCATTGTGATGATCACCCATGACCTGAACGTGGCAAATTATGCAGAACGGATCGTTCATATTGTGGATGGCTGCCTTTCCTGAGCAGCCATCCATTTTACTGGTTCAGGGAGCTTACCTGTGTTATACTTGTTAAAGCTACAAAATGGATACAAAAAGGAAGGATCAGGATAAATGTGTGATGCAGTGGTTACGCTCAAAAAGGGAGAAGGCAGAATTTTAAAATCCGGAGGCATGTGGGTCTTTGACAATGAAATTGCAAAAATGGAAGGAAATTTTGAAAACGGCGACATGATAACCGTTCATGATTTTGACGGTTATCCCATGGGAAAAGGTTTTATCAATTTAAATTCCAAGATCCGCGTAAGACTGATGACCCGGGATGTGTCCAGGGAGATCGACCGGGATTTTCTGTATGAAAGGGTAAAAAATGCCTGGGAGTATCGTAAGAAGGTGGTGGATACAGGAAGCTGCAGGCTTATTTTTGGAGAAGCGGATTTCCTGCCCGGACTTGTGGTGGATAAATTTTCGGATGTGCTTGTGGTGGAATCCCTGGCGCTTGGGATCGACAGGCTGAAGGAGCAGATCATAGAGATTTTAAAGGAGATCTTAAGGCAGGATGGTATTGAGGTCAGAGGCGTTTATGAAAGAAGTGACGCCAAGGTAAGACAGAATGAAGGAATGGAAAGAGTCAAGGGCTTTATCGGCAAGGAATTTGACACCAATGTGCAGATAGAAGAAAACGGGGTCAAATATCTGGTAGATGTAAAGGACGGTCAAAAGACAGGATTTTTCCTGGATCAGAAATATAACAGACTGGCAATCCAGAAGCTTTGCAGAGATGCGCGGGTGCTGGACTGCTTTACCCATACCGGTTCCTTTGCGCTGAACGCAGCAGTTGCCGGAGCAAGGGAAGTGACCGGCGTGGATGCATCGGAGCTTGCAGTGGAGCAGGCATCCAAGAATGCAATTCTAAACGGAGTACAGGATCGGGCAAAATTCCTTTGCAGGGATGTTTTTGAGCTATTGCCTGAGTTAGAGAAAAAGGGAGAAAAGTATGATGTGGTTATTCTGGATCCTCCGGCCTTTACCAAGTCCAGAAGCTCCATTAAAAATGCTGTAAAGGGCTACCGTGAGATCAATCTGCGTGCCATGAAGCTGGTAAAGGACGGAGGGTTTCTGGCAACCTGCTCATGCTCTCATTTTATGTCCTATGAGCTTTTTACAGAGACCATTGGGCAGGCAGCAAGGAACGTACACAAACGCCTGCGGCAGGTAGAGTTCCGGACACAGGCGCCGGATCATCCGATCCTGTGGGCAGCAGATGAGTCTTACTATTTGAAGTTCTACATCTTCCAGGTCGTAGACGAACGCTAGGCGTTCGTCCGGAAAAATAAGAGCCGGACAGTGGCGGAAATGCTTGATTTATAAGGGGTAGAATGCATTTGACGTTTACAGAGAAAACCTCGTAAAGTATCGCAAAATATCACAAAACCGTGATTCAAAGTGGTAAGTCTGAGTGGTAAGCACCTGAAATGTAACGAGTGGTAAGCTTATGGGGAAACGGTATGTTCTGTTTGAATGATAACGAGAAACTAACAAAAGACTAACCATGGACTAACGAAGGACTAACCACGTGTATTTTTCTTTTTCAAATAAGAGATGGTATTATTATTGTGGCGAGAAAAACGACTTACAAAAAGTTACAAATATATACGGAATGACTACGGTTTGGCTACGGTATTGAGACTTTTTTTGAAAAGGAAGTTATGATATTATTATCATGGAAGTAATGAACAGAGAGTAATCGAGATAATTCGGTTGCTCTTTTTTTGTGAATGAGCTTACATGTGCTATAATAAAACAAATTAACAGATTGAAATTTGGAGGTGAATTATGAAAATCGAACACATTGCTTTATATGTAAACGACCTGCAAAAAACTCGTAGCTTTTTTATGAAGTATCTAGGTGCAAAATCAAACGAAGGATATCATAACCTGCAAACTAACTTTCGCTCCTATTTTCTGTCATTTGATGATGGCACACGATTGGAGATTATGAATAAGCCAGAAATGCTTGATTCACCTAAGGAGCTTGCTCGCACGGGGTATGCACATATCGCATTTAGTGTAGGAAGTAAAGAAAAGGTTGATGCCTTGACCATAGAGTTGAAAACTGATGGATATGAAGTAATCAGCGGTCCCCGGACAACAGGAGATGGTTACTACGAAAGCTGTATTGTTGCAATCGAAGGCAATCAAATTGAGATTACAGTTTGAACCCGTTAACTTCAAGTTTACCAAAATGACAACCGACAGGAAACGTGATATTTTTTACAACAAAGATATCAATATATCTCCACTAATTTCCATAAATTTATGGAATTAAAATTTCATGATACTTATAACATAGAAGGAAACGGACCGATGCAGGAGCTTACACCCGAACAGATAAAAGAGGAAGAACACAAACGCCGCAAACGTGCTTGGAATCGTACTTATTGAAGACGTAGAAAAGAGCGTGAACAGGCGGCAAAAGCTACAAAAGAAAAAGAGCTATCTGAGGCAGTCGGCTAGACTGTCCCAGAAATAACCCTTAGATAATGAAACTTGCCACAGAGTCTTATTATCTGGCATAATCTGCTCCTGTCAGATAATAATGCTCCCAATCATATTTTCCATCCTCCGCCAGATCTTTTGCCGTCTCTGCAATATGATCTGACCAAAGGCTCTCCGATAAATAATATTTATAATTTTCATATCCTCCGCCAACCGGATCATCCCAGGTACAATCAATATAATACCACTTTCCGTTAACCTTAACCTGATTCCATGCATGACCACCTCCATCTGCTGTACCGGACACAAACCTGCATTCAAGCCCGGCAGATGTTGCCATCATATAAAAAGCAAACGCATAACTCTGGCAGACACCTTCTTTATGTAACAATACTCCACCAGCTCCATATGCCCAGTTTTCCGCGGTACTATAATCTCCATTATTGACATAATTGGCATGATAGATTAAATAATCATGAATGGCTTTTACTTTCTCTTCCTCGCCCATTCCGTCCTTCACTACCTGATCAACTGCTGCAAAGGCCGCATCAAATACAGCTTTTCCATCCTCTGTATATCCTCTTGCGTCTCTTTTTATCAGTGTATCTTTGACCGAATAACTGACACCAACTTTTTTGCTATATATCTCTTTTCCGGCAATAACAGTAAATGTATGATCTCCCGGAGTATAAACAATCTGATCCGGCAATGCACTGCCATCCATCTGAATTTCAATGCCTTTATCTTTTAACTGTTTATAATGCAATGATTTCCCCAAAAATTCCCATTGCAGAGAATCTGCATCATAGTTTACCCCAGCCTGGGAATTCTCTATTAATCCATCAAAAATTACATCTTTATCACAGATGTACAGGGTAATATTTCTGGTAAACTGCCCATACGAATAATAAAGCGTTCCACTTGCCTGATAACCATTATATTTCTTGAAATTACAATTTCCCCTGTGGTCAATTTCCTTAAAGGCACTATCAACATACAGCTTTACCTGACTTGTATCATACTTATCGGATACTAACTTTAACTGAACCATCTGTCCGCCAAGAATCAGTTCCTGATTAAGTCTTACATCACTTTTCTTTTCCGGAACAACCGTGATCGTATAACTTTTCTTTTTCGTACCGCTTTTTACCGTGATGGTTGTAACGCCCAGACGAAGGGCTTTTAATTTTCCCTTTGCATCTATGGATGCCACCTTTGGATTCGTACTTGAATATTTACAATTTTTATATCCTGACGGTGCTTTCACCGCAACCGTCTTCCTGCATACAACCTTTGTTGACTTCGTAATATTTTGCACAGTGGCCGCATATGTCGTTTCCACTGTTGGTTTCACTGCGCTTATTGAAGTACATATAATTGTCAATGTAAGTACAAATGCCATGCACCGTTTCGTCCACCTGTTCATCTTTAAACTCCTCCATCTTTTCCTTTATCTGTTTTTTAATATTATTCTTGGGCTGATTTTATCGTCAGCCCAAGAAGTTCGTTAATGGAATCCGCTCCCTTTTAATTTACTTTAGTTTTTAATCCAGTAATTTTCCATCTCTGTATGACCATTCAAGGTAGTCCGGATTCTGATAATATAAATCCGTATTAAATTCTGAAATTTTATCACTGACCTGCTCAAAGCTAAGGCAATGATCCATTTCCGCATCATGTAGTAGTTTCTTAACACCTTCTTCACCGATGGCTTTAACGATATCACCTCTGTGATTCAAGGTCTCCCTTGCAATATACTCAATCAATGCACACACATAAAAATAATCATTTCTTTCTTTCGCTGTCATAAATTACCTCGCTTTTTATGAATGTCAAACAGTCAAGTGCAGACAATGTATGGAAACTGATCTGTCATCTGATATTTCCAAAAATTTTAAAATATTCACGAAAAAATCGCTATACCGCTTATTACAGTATAACGATTTTTTATAAAAATTACAATTTTTGATTTTCTATCGCTGTGTATTTCCTGCATTCTGCTCTGAATCACTTAACATTGTAGCAATCCCGGAAATCTTAACCGTATCTACATCCGTATTTTCTATAAAAACACTCCGTATAAATTCTTTGTCGGATGTTTCAAATAACTGTTCCACCTCTCCATTTGCCTCAATATAGACCCGTTTATGCGCGGATGTCAGAATCCCCACACGAATTGTTTTGTCCGCACGGCTGGTATCGACCGTGATGCCGATTTTCTGTGGTTTTCCTTTAACCGCCCATTTGCATAACGTCTGTTTTGGAATCTCTGCGGAAAGTTTTATGCTATCCTCTGTAATATCCTCAGGAAATGCATCCATAACTGCCTGTTTATAAACATCATACGGTTCTTCCTTTACCATATAACTGTGTCTGGCATCCGGATCTGTCTCTATTTGCGTCGCATAGCAGACCTGATTGTCCATAACCTCCATCTGTACATTCACTTTTTTCTGCTGTACAGTCTTTGCATAGATTTTTTGTACAGCTTTTTGTGTACCGATGCCGGCTCCACAGGTAAAGCAGATACTGCCAAGAAAAACCAGAATAAAACTTGCCAAAACAGCCAGTGGTTTCATCTCTTTTTGTTTTCGGTACTGCTTCATCCGGCGGATACGCTCCTGTAAATGATTCTGCGCCCCAAACATGGAAAACGGAAATTCGAGAGGACGGGTCTCTTCCGTAAGCAGTTCAAGTGCTGCACGAAAATACTGTCCGACAGAAAAAACATTTTCGGAATCACGGCAGCATTCCATGTCGCATGCCATTTCCGACCAGAAATCCAGCCTGCGATTGAAAATATAGATCAGCGGATTATACCAGAATAAATCTTCCAGCACTCTGCCCACACATTTCAACGTCAGGATGTGCTGCCGCACATGTACAAACTCATGCGTAAGCACAATCTGCAGACTCTCCGGAGAAAAATCCCTCACCGGCAATACAATCCATTTATGAAATAGCCCCAGCACCATCGGGGAAGAAATACCATAGCAGCAATACACTTCTACATTTCCCCGGATCTTTAAACGCTCCTTTGTCCCTGCCGCAACGAGCTGCAGCCGTTTTTCCGCCGGCATCCGGTGCTTTTTTATGTAATGTTCCACCCGGTAATAACGAACCAGATGAAGCACAAGAACCGTTGCTGCACCAAGCAGCCAGACCACTGCCGCCACACACTCTATGTGCGCAATCACAGGTGTCAGTTCAAACAGGTGTCCCTTGATAAACAGTGCCTCCCCCATTTTGCGGTAATGCGTGACATACAACAGGAGAAACAGCCCCGGAAACAGCCAGAACGGTAACACCACAAGCAACAGCCCATATATATATATCGGTATTTTTTTAACCCTTCCAAAACGCCTGCAACAACTGCATATACCGCAAATGCAATACTGCCTGTAAGTGCAGTAAACAGCCCCATGTAAAACAAATTATTGATCCAGTTCATCAATGCTCTTTCTCAACTCCTCTATTTCCTCTTTGGTAAGTTTATGATCTTTATAAAAAGCAGTTAAAAACTGTGCAACCGATCCACGGTTCCAGAATTTTACAAATTTGCGACTCTGCTCCTGCTGATAGGAAAGTTCCGGTATTATGATCTCATATGTGGCATTGCGTCCGCTCTGGTTCATCCTTAGAAAGCCCTTTTTCACCAGCTTTGCAATATAAGTTGATACGGTCTGGGATTTCCAGTCTTTCCCGTATGTTTCGTTTGTCAGTTTCATAATTTCCTGTAGTGCCATTTCATGGGGATGATCCCAGATTGTTTTCATCACCATGGATTCCGCTGTAGTCAGTTCTTCCATATTTTCCCCTTTCATCGTTAACATTGATAATATTTTTTGAGTATAAACTAAGATTATAGTTTTAGGTTATAGTGGAATAATAACATAAAGATATATAAATTACAACTATTTTACGCAAGTTTCAAGATTTTACGACCAAAACAACATTTTTCTATCAATTTTGATAATTTTATTCTCTTGAAAACTTTCTGATTTTTTTATACTATATAGATAATGAATGTTACGAAAAAGAGTAATTTAATCACAATGATAACGGAGGAATAAGATGAAAAAAGTAACCGTTTTACTTATCCTTTCTTTGGCGATATGCCTTGCTGCTTGCGGAAAAAAAGTGAGTACACCTGATGAAATGTTAGATGTTGTGAAAGAAAAAGAAAATATATCTGCTGAAGTTGATATGATAGAGTGTGGCCGTATTGTAGATAATGATACTACCATAGTTGTCGGAATGACAGGGGAAAACGACAAAACATATCATTATTATGCAGCACAGTTTTCCAAAAATCAGGATGGAAAATATAAATATAAAAATGCCATTTCCTTGAATGATATAGGATGGCAATTAAGGTTAGGTAAACTGAATACCGGATATATCATAGTCTGCAATAATGAAAATGTTAGTACCATACAGGCTGTCATATCGCCACGAAATGGAGCTGATATAACCAAAAATATAGAAATTAATAATATTCCATTTGTATATTATTTGGACATGTCAAATATTCCATCTGATTATGATATACAATACAAGTTTTTAAATGAAAATGGAGAAGAAATTCAGTAAAATAGAAGGGCCTTTTAGTCAGTGTTATTATGTAATCAAAATCTCAGTCTTAGAAATAATCCTGAGATCTTTTTATTTTGTAATAAATACTTGCTGTATTTGTCAACCGAAAATTCGGTCAACCGCTCATTGAAAACTAGGTCACTTTAGACCAAGTTTGGCACCTGCAGCATTACTGCCACAGGTGCAGTTACTATTTTACTACTGTTTCGAAGTCGGTTCCGTTGTTCCGCAGGGTTTCACGGAGCCTGTAGGAATCGCCTTCCATATCAATCAGATAAGCTTTGTATGTAAGCCTATCAACGATTGCACTTGTAATGGCGGCATCTCCGAAGATTTCGTCCCATCTCTCAAATGTAAGGTTTGAAGTAATAATGGTTGATTTCTGGGATGCCCTTAATGAAAGGACTGTGAATAACAAATCAGCAGCTTCCCGATCAAAAGATATGTAACCAAGCTCATCAGCTATGATCAGATCGTATTTTTCAAAGCGTTTCTGATATGTGCGGAGTTTTTGCTTGCTATTACTTTCTTTTAGTTCTATTACCAGATAAGGAATTGTTGTATACAGGACACGATAGCCCTGTTCACAGGCCTTTATTCCAAGTCCGATAGCCGTGTGCGTTTTCCTGGTTCCCGGATTGCCGGTCATAATGATGTTTTTTCCTTCTCTGATAAAATCCAGCGTACACAGCTCCGGTAGGCATTTTCGCATTCCTTCCGGGAGAAGATTCATTTCCAGATCTTCGATGTATTTTCGGTATGGAAATTTAGCCGCTTTGATTTTTCACTTAGGCGGTCTGTTTTTATATTTGCTTGTTTTAGTGGCTCCTCCTTATTCTTTCTGAAAATCATGTTAAAAGTTATTGCCATAGTTAAAAACGGGTTCAGCTCTTGAATTCCATTTTATTTTCATCCGATAAACATGACGATTGTGATCATACAACGGATCACCTATAATTTCATCATACTGTCTGGCATGATAAATCATTACATCATTACCTGTTTCATCTTTTACAAACGAATTATGTCCTGGTCCATATATTTGCTTATCAACATCAGTTTTCAAAACAGGATTACATTCCTTCTTCCAAGCACGAGGATTCAAAATCTCTTCATTTTCGCCAATGCTCAGCATTCCCATACAATAGCATTCTCCCGTTTCACTTGCTGAATATGTCAAGAAAATCTTTCCATTATGTTTGATTACTGCCGGTCCTTCATTTACCCAAAAACCAACCCTTTCCCATTCATAATCAGGAGAGGATAAAAGTACTTGCGCTGTAGCAAGTTCTGTAGGAGACTTCATCTCTGCAATATACAAGTTAGATATTTTCTTACCGATATTTACTTTCTCAGCCCATACACAATATCTCTTACCTTTGTTTTCAAACACCGTCATATCCAATGAAAAATCATTGAAAGAAAAAGCATCAGTTGCCTTTACCATTCCAAGTTCTTTCCACGGATCATTTAACGGATTCTGTCCTTCACACACTAACACATATGGTCTTATAGCCCATATATCATCAATATCTCCTCCTGCATAATAAATAAACCATTTATTGTCTAGATAATGAATCTCTGGTGCCCAAATATGCACGCTCATGATTCCCTTATCATGCTTTTTCCATATAGTTACTTCATCTGACTCTCTTAACCCGTTTAAAGTATTACTCCGTCGCAATACTATTCTGTCATACTCCGGCACGGAAGCTGTAAAATAATAGCTTCCATCCGAATGCCTATACACATATGGATCTGCACGCTGTCTAATAAATGGTTTATTGTACTCAGTTTCTATATAATTGTTCTTATTCATATTCATATCTCCTTTATTCGCACAGGAAATATGAATACGGTAATTATAATGTATCTCTATCTAATATTTTGTGATTCAAATATATAGACTTAGGCGAATATACTTCTGATTCTATCTGTTGGATAAGTTCCACTACCGCAGTAGATGCAACTCCCTCAACATTTGTCGAAACCGTTGTAAGTTTTGGAGAAATATATTGTAAAACACTGATATCATCAAATCCCATTAATCCAAAATCTTTTGGAATTTCATAGCCTTCCTTAGCAGCCCATTGCATTATCATCAATGCATAGCTGTCTCCTGAACAAAGAAAAGCGGTTCTTTTATCCAGATTATTTTTGCAAACTGTTTGCACTTCTTGTAAAAATTCATTTTTTCCAATTACATGCATATTTACATCTGGATACATCCCCATAGCATTTCTAAATCCCAATTCTCTCTGCTCATGCGTATAAGTATTTTTCACTTCTTTCATCTCAAGCGGAGGACAGATAAACAGAATCTTCTCATAGCCCTTTGATACAATATGTTTTACCGCATCCATGGTCGCAACCATTTCATTTACCTGCACAGTTGTAATCTTTTCTGATACCTGATTGCCAATACATACTACCGGAACATGCAGTGATAAGAGAAAATCTTCAAATTCTTTTCCTTTGTTTATTGGGTTAATCAATATCCCTTCCATTTGACGTTCAGCCAAACCCTGAATAAGTTTTTTCTCCCATTCAAGGCTATCATCACAAACTACTATATTAGTAAAATATCCTCTTTTATCAGCCTCTTTATTAATAGTATTTAATGATTGTACAAAGTACATGTTTTCGATATTAATTGTTACAACCCCAAGTGACATTGTTCTTCCATGATTTAAGCTCCTAGCCAGAAGATTCGGGCGATAATTATTATCTTTAGCAACCTGCAATATTCGTTCCTTAGTGTCCTTTGACACACTTCCACCATTTAAAGCTCTAAGAACTGTCGTTCTGGAAACACCACACTGCTCTGCTATCTGATTTACTGTAATTGCCATATCCGTACCCCCGTATATTTCTAGTCAGAGTATACCATAATCGCCTGTTATCATCAATGAACTCACGATTTTCTCAGGATTCACTATATATTCCTGTTACTGATTTATTCTTAATCTAACCACATTAAATGATAATGGTTTTAATACTACTTTCGCCTCCCCATTGCCCAGTTTCACATTGTCAACTGTTTCCGGTTTAACAGCATCATGCTGAAATTGATTTGTCATTTTTTTATCTGCTGCTGTCATACCGATACTTTCGATTACACTATCTACTTCAAAATCCGACAATTGAAGTGACACTTTCTGTTTATTATCTTCATCACGATTTACTGCAAAAAAGACTAACTCTCCATCCTCATCATTCCATACAACAATAGAATCTACATAAGGCACATTGTTAAATTCTTTACAGTCATATACTGGCCCAGTACTCGAGACATTTAAAACTATCCCCTTAGCGTAATTTGCGAAATAATAAAATGGATAATATATAGTCTGTAACCAATGCCCCCCACCCTTTTCTGTCATAATACATGCACTTATATTAGTAAGAAGTGACTGGCATGCGATTTTAATTGCATCTGCATTTCTAATTATTACCATCTGCATCTCTGCAAACAATAACGCATCTTCAAGGGTGTAAATCTGTTCACTGATTGCGGGTGCTATCTGCCATGGTTTCTCATCAATTTCATTATTTACAGTATTGCTTGGCACAGCCCATACGCCCCACTCATCAACGCTAAACTTCATATCTTTTTTAGAACGTTTTTTTTGCTTGATAACCTGTGCAACAGATCTAATAGTATGAATATACTCTTCCATATCAACCGATTGTGCCAGAAAAGTTTTTGTTCCCTTTTCCTGTCCTGCATAATACTGATGCAGTGCCAGATAATCTGCAACATCATAAGTTTTATCCAATACTTCCATATCCCACTCAGGATATGTATCCATACTTGACAGAGAACTTCCGCATACAATCAGTTCTATATCAGGATCTATCAACTTCATAACCTTTCCGGTCTCAGCCGCAATCTTTCCATACTCTTCCGCTGATTTGTGTCCTATCTGCCAGCTTCCGTCCATCTCATTCCCCAAACACCACATTTTTATTCCGTATGGCTCATCTACACCGTGAGATTTACGCATGTCACTATACTGTGTTCCGCTAGAAAAATTACAGTATTCAAGATAATGTGCAGCATCTTCAACACCCCGTGTTCCTAAATTTACCGTAAAAATAGGATTAACATTTGTTTTTTTGGCCCATTTCATAAACTCATTTGTACCGAATTCATTTGTTTCAATTGACCTCCATGCAAGATCAAGTTTATGCGGTCTCTTTTCTTTAGCCCCAACACCATCCTCCCAATGGTATGCAGAAACAAAATTACCACCTGGATAACGTACTGTTGTTACATTCATTTCTTTTACGCGATCAATCACATCCTGCCTAAAGCCGTCTTCATCAGCATTCTTGTTGTCAGGTTCATATATTCCAGAATATATGACTCTTCCCATATGCTCAAGAAAAGAGCCAAACAATCTAGAATCTACTCTGTCAATTTGAAATTCTTTATTACATACTACTTTTGTAGTTTCCATCTTCCTCAACTCCTATCCTTTTAATCCACCACTGCTCATGCCTTCAACAAAGTACTTCTGTCCAAACATATAAAGTACAAACATCGGCAGTAATGAAACAAGTGCTCCTGCAAAAGCAGCACCATATTCAATAGTATTTTGTCCTATAAATAATGCTAATCCATTTGCAAGTGTTCTCATTTCTGTACTGCTTGTAACAATCATCGGCCATAACAGATCATTCCAAGAGCCATTAACACTTAAAATAACCAATGTTATTACCGCTGGTTTTACCTGCGGAAGCATAATTTTCCAGAATATTCCAAATTCCGACAGGCCATCAATTCTGGCTGCCTCTGCCATTTCTTTCGGTATCCCCGTAAACGCAGCTCTCATCATAAATATTGAACCAGCAACTGCCACTCTCGGAATTATAAGTCCCCAATAAGTGTCATACATTCCCATCTTGTATACAACAAGGAATAACGGAACCATAATTACCTGAAAAGGAACCATCATTGTTGCCAATGTCATCAAAAATGTTCCTGTTTTACCTTTAAATTCGTAAAATGCATATGCATATCCAGCCATACTATTTACGACAACAGCTAAAGCAGTTGTTACACCTGCATATATTACAGAGTTTGCAATATAACGAATAATGTTAATTCGCCCCTGCACGTCCACAAAGTTTTCAAGTGTAAATGTTTTAGGAATAAATGTAGGTGGCCATGAAATGATCTCTCTTTCTGTCTTGAAAGCACTAAATGTCATCCAAATGACCGGCACTAAAACCAGCAAAGCAATTATGATCAATATCAAAGCAACCGGTACATTAAAGAATACTTTCCCAATACTTATCGTCTTTTTCTTTTTCATACCGTTAGTCCTCCTTTACCATTCTTCTATACATCAAGACAGTAATGAACATAATAATAATGAAAAGTACTACCGACATTGCCGATGCATATCCCATGCTTGAATTTGATGAAAACGCTCTTGAATATATATAACTAACAGTTGACTCTGTAGTATAATTTGGTCCACCGTTTGTCGTTACATATATGATATCAAAAATCTGAAGAGCACCTGCAAATCTGGTCATCATGATATACCAGAATGTAGGCCGTATGGAAGGAACTGTTATATGTAAAAACTGAAGAATTTTTCCCGCCCCATCCATTTGAGCTGCTTCAAATAATGAAGGTGATACCTGCTGGATTGCAGTAACATATATTATTGTCGAAATACCAAAGCTTCTCCATATTGATATAAACGAGATTACAAATATTGTAAGTCCCGGAGTATTCATAAAATTAATTTTTCCTAATCCCATTGACTGTAAAGCAGCCGTTATAAAGCCTATATTTGAATGTAAAATCATTCTCCACATAATACCTATTACAGTTGCAGAACAAATAACAGGGAGAAAGTACACTGCACGTAAAAACTTATTTCTCTTATTATTTTTGCTAATAAATGCTGCTATTACCAAGGCCCCTAATACTTGCACAGGTACCTCAATGCCTGTAAAAATCGCAGTAACCTTTAAACTGTTTATAAAGCGTGGATCATGAAATGCTTCTACAAAATTATCCCATCCTACGAATGTAGCATGATTCATCGTAATAGGGACATCAAAAAAGCTTAAACCAAATGCCATAATTAAGGGAATTATATTGAATAATATCAATAAAATTATTGAAGGAGCGATAAAAACATATGCACTTCGGGATGGTCTATTCCAATACTTTCTTATTTTTTCCATCTATTACTTCAACCTTTCTATTGAAAGGGCGACCTTTTATTAAAGCCGCCCCTTCTTTTGCTATTTATGTTTCCTGCTATTTGTTGTATTTATCAACTATCTTCTGGGTCGATTTCTGAGCTTTTGCTAACGCATCTTCAACCGATGAATTACCAAATGCCACTGAGTTGATCATCTCTGGAATAACATCTGATAATACAGAATTAATGCCAGGGAAGTTTGAATCAACTATAAAATCTGTAGGAGCTTCCGGATTAGCTGCCGACATGGCGCTCAGTTTCTTATTAGCTTTATATTCTTTGTTATTTTGAACTGAATATGTATATGCCGGGAATCCATTCTGAAGAGACCACTCTAAAGCAGGACTGCTTCCATCTTTATCCTGGGTATTCCACCACTCGATGAATTTATAAGCAGCTTCTTTTTCGGCATCACTTGCTGCTGTTGTAATACCAAACCCAATAACCTCAACAGAATTCATATCTCCTGCATCGCCCTGTGGAATAAGCCCGATACCATAATCCACCCCGGCAGTGTCAAGTCCTGCTGTTACCCAAGGACCTCCAACAGTAATTCCAACCTGTCCAGCACTCATCATTGAATCCGTATCTGCTTCAAGAGGATTATCGCCATCGTCCACCATATCTTTGTACATATTAAGGAAATTCTCATATCCCGCATTATTTTCAAAATTAGCCTTCCACGTTCCATTATCATCAGTAACAGCCAATCCCCCAAATCTCTGCATAATGTGTGCAATTTGGTAGGCATAATCATAAGAAATTCCTGAGCCGTAAATATTTTTGGTTGAATCAGAAATCTTTGCTGCATCCTGCTGCCACTCATCCCATGATGTAGGAGGTGTCTCAGGGTCAAGACCAGCCTTTTTAAACAGATCTTTGTTCCAGTACATATAGTATCCAACTACCTGGAATGGGACGAAATATGTTTTATCACCATCAGAACAATAATCCAAATATGACTGAATAAAATCATCCTTATTCAAATCTGTCTTATCAAACACATCACTAACATCCTGCAAATAGTCCCCATATGTAAATCTGTAAGCACTTGAGCTAAGAATCATTGTTGGCCCTTCGCCAGCTGCAAATGCTGTTGATAACTGGCTGTCAAAATCTGATGAAATATCCATCTTTACTTTGATTCCATCAGTATTTTCCTTATTAAATTTATCAACCATCTTTACCAGCATATCTCCATCAGCTCCGGTAAAGCTATTCCAGAAAGTAACTGTTGTCCCTTTTGATGAATCTGATTTCTTATTTTTTGCATTACCTGTTGATCCACCACAGGCTACAAGTGATGTAACCATCATTGCCGCCAATCCCAATGCCATAAACTTTTTAAACTTATTCATATATCCTCCATTCTGAAATATGTCCAATTATTCTGCTTCGTCAAGCAAATAACCTTCAACTATTCTTGCTGCGTCGTGTTGTACACGTGTACATTTATCTTGTAAATTAAATATATTACCTGTTCTTGTTAATGTCAATATTCTTTTGCATTTTTGTCTGTAATGTCATATTTCCAATTGTTTTTTTGTGCATTTTTACTATTTGCAATATTTGTACTCGTGTTCATTTCAGAAAATTAAATCTCTGTGTAAAGTATTATATTATTCTTCGCAATATTCTAGGAAAATGCATCCATAATTGCCTGCTTATAAACATCATACGATTTTTGCTTCGACATCCACAGGTGTCAGTTTAAACAGCACGCAATCAAAAACTATATATATAACAACTGACTGACCAAAAAAGATAGTACAAGATGGGTATCAGATGCTTCTGATTCAATAGTATAGTCTTATTTTCGTCACCACCACGCTTGAAATATGCCCTGACTTGAGCTCACGAAAACTGAAATGAAATTGATTGAATAATTATTCTCCTGAGGATTTCCTGATTATTTTATACTATATAGAAAACGAATATTTTTAGAATTGATTATGTAGATTGCGGTTTGAAATTTTCCAGATGGTTTACTGCATACCTACAACAAGGAACGCTCCCCGTTTGCAGTAATTCCACCGGAAAAGTAACCGCCTGTTTACTCCTCGATTCCGGCAAGTGCCGTCAGTTTTTCCTTTGTAAAATGATTAGATTCCATCGCCAGGATTAATAATCCTGCAATATAGATCAATACACGATAGATCATTGATTTTTTCATAGAATAATTTCCCTTTCTTCTATAACCTATTATGCACTTTTTTATTTATTTTTCAATGCCTGAGATTCCTTCTTGTTTTACTTGACATTTTGTATTGTTTGTATTATTGTAACTAATACAAAATATTGTATGATATTTATGGAAGGAGAAAACATGGTAATTTCCATCAATGATGCCTCCGAGATTCCGATCTACCAACAGATCCGCAATCAGATCGTGCTCGGCATTTCGGACGGGCGGCTTGCTCCGGGCGAACAGCTTCCCACCGTGCGGGCACTGGCAGAGGAGATCGGTATCAACTCCATGACCGTCAGCAAAGCCTACACCCTCTTAAAACAGGAGGGCTACATCTACACCGACCGCAGAAGCGGTGCCCGCGTGCGGCAGGAATTTGAAACGAATAAAGAATTGTCGGAAAAATCCCAGGAACTGCTGCGCCAGATCATTTCCGAAGCGAAAGTAAGCGGCATGACGCAGACAGAATTTTTCGACTTATGCAAACACATCTATAAGGGGTGATTGTTATGATTATGAATATTATCTTTTTTGCAACCATGTATCCAATCGTCTTTATCATACTGTTTTTATTTTCCACACAAAATAAGTATGAGAACGGACGCCTGTTTGCCGTAAATATGAAAAAAGAATGGATAAAAGATGCCACCGTCGCAGACATCCGGCAAAAATTCAAAAAGGAAATGCGTTACTACGCCATTCTCCTTGCGATTGTTCCATTTGTAAGTCTGCTGACCTCCCATATGTCCATTCAGCTTACCATCTGGATGTTCTGGCTTCTGGCAGCGATTTTTCTGCTTTCCCTGCCGATCATGCGTGCGAATCACCGGTTGAAAACATGGAAAACGCAAAACCATCTGTACGAAGACCGGCAGCCGGAACATTATGTGGAATTAAAACAGGCTGGCTCCGTAAGAAAAGTCCGGTTTCTCCCGTTTTTCCTGCCAAATATCATCAGTATCGCAAGTGCCCTGTTGCTGCTTCCAAAGTCCAGTGGGCTTGGGATTTCCTGTCTGATCGGTGCCTCCTGCGGGCTGGTCTTCTGGCTTGCAGCTGTATGGATAGACCGCCAGCCGGTTTCCGTCATCAGTACGGACAGTGACGTGAATATCAATTATGCACGCGCAAAGAAAAACCTCTGGAAGAACTTCTGGCTGATCTGCTGCTGGCTGAACACGGCACTGATCCTGTTTCTGGAGATCCTTACCCTGTCTGCCAGACACATGGGAATATGTTCCATCACCGGCATGATTGTTTATACACTGCTTTTACTCCTGCTGTGCATTTTCTGCATGATAAAGCTGAAAAAAATTGACCGAAGCTATGCACAAAAACGGAATCTGACCAGCGATGAAAATGATGACAGAAACTGGATCGGCGGCATCCTCTACTACAATCCGTCCGATCCCCATACGATGGTAGAACAGCGCGTCGGCATCGGGACAACGGTAAATATGGCCACATCCCTCGGAAAAGGACTTACTATTTTCAGTGCCATTATGATGCTTTCCTGCCCTCTGTTATGCATTTGGCTGATTCAGGAGGAATTTACTCCCATTGATCTGGTGATCCAAAACCACACACTATGCGCACAGCATCTGAAAACAGATTATCAGATTCCGCTTAGTGAAATCAAAGATCCCACACTTCTTACCGCAAGTGATCTGCCGGACTGGACCAGAACATACGGCACCAGCATGGATACATTGGAAAAAGGCACATTTACCATCTCCGGAGGGGAGGATGTCAATGTTTTCTTAAATCCAGAAAATGATGCGTTCATCCAATTTTCCGCAAATGGGAAAACTTACTATATGGGCGGTGTAGACGATACCCAGACAAAGGGGATTTATGAAGAACTGCTGACCCATTAGGTCCGCAGTCTTTATTGGAAGGTCGCAAGACTTTTTATATCATACGTCCCCTGTATGACTGGATTTACTGATAAAAGAAGACATCTCTGTTCCGAAAAATTTAATTGACCGGTATATTCACAAAACGTCTGTTTCAGAATCTGCAGATGAAGAACTTGAGTTTGATTAAACCTTGTAAAAATGGTGGCTGATTTATTGACCATCACAAAAAAATTGAAAAGCTCACACCCTAACCTGACAAACTTTATTCAAATTTTATTTCAGGTAAACTTAAATAGGATGTGGGACATATGGAGCTTTTTCTTTCAACTATGTCCCACATTTTCCTTTTGTTGGGACATATGCAGATTTTCTTTTGACTATGTCCCACATTTTCCTTTTGTTGGGACATATGCAGATTTTCTTTCTGATTATGTCCCGTTTCTGGATTTCTGTGGGAGGTTTCCTCGCCTTTTTTTGCATATGTCCTGCTTTCGGATTTCTGTGGGAGGTTTCCTTGCCTTTTTTGGCATATGTCCTACTTTGGGATTTCTGTGGGAGGTTTCCTCGCCTTTTTTTGCATATGTCCCACTTTTTAATACCGCCACAAAATCTTTATCAGATGATACTTATTTGTTTATCAACATACCCTGTATATAAATTTCCAGAGCAAAATACTCTCATTTTCCTGCCTTTCAGAATTATTTAAAATGATAAGTAATTAACTTTTGCACAATTGCAGTATCCAGCGGCTGCTCCATAGTCTCATATGTTGTAATCAGCCGATCTCCCGGATATATCCCATTTCTCGCATACATATGTAACTTATCCGCGGCATTCTTTGCATATTCAGGCAAGTCCATCTTCCCAAAATGTTCCCAGTAAATTTCTTTTCCTGTCAGCGGATGAAGAATTGTAAAATCCGGATAAAACACTGCCTTCCCGATTTTTAATTCGCACTCATAACGGTATGCAATTTTTTCCATATACAAATTCATTGCAATCAATGCTTCTGACTTGGATCGTACATATTCATTTTTACAGCTTTTATACTTCAATTGTTCGGGATAATTGGGATTTTTAGGATAGGAAGTATCACTCCATATAAGTTCTTCCTGCGTAACCATCTGATAGAATGGACAGAGCAATTCCTGATACGCCGGATCTTCTGAAAGAAACCTGTCCGACTTTTTATTTTCACCAACTGCATGTCGTTGATAAAGTTCTAATGCATACAGTTCTTTTTTACACTCTGTCTGTTTTTCCAATAAGAATCTTTTGTATGCCAACTGCTGTGCATATTCTCTGTGTTTCTTTGGAATATACGTCTGTGTGTGACCGTCACTGTGAAACCATTTCACCCGGTTTCCATTGTGAACACAAATAATTTTTCCATCAGGAAGATGCAATAGTTCTTCACTGATTTGTTGTAATTCTTTCGTAAGCCTTCTCTTCTCCGAAAGAATCTGATGATAAATTGTTATAAAAACCTCTCCTTTCTGTGCATTAATATGACGTTATTAAAACACAACTTCATTCTCATGTAAAGTAAATTTTTATATTTTTTTAACAATGGGATATATCGGAAAAAAGTAAATTCATATATCCCGCACCTCCCTTCTGTTGGGACATATAAAATTTTTCTTTACATAGATATCCCGGCAATTTATCTCTTCAGGATATATAGCAACTTTCTTTGCAATTATGTCCCATTTAGAAATCACTACGGGACTTTTTGTCTTATTTTTGGTGTATACATCCCGTTTTCAGTCTCCCAAGGGACTTTTTCATCAAATTTTTTACATATGTCCACTCCCCTGTTTCTCGCAGGATCTTTTCATAACTTTTTCCCACATATGTCCCATATTTTAATTTTTTCGTGCAGATTTATATATTCGCATGCCGTACTTCTCTGCCGGAATCCGGTAATCCTTCAGCTGTTTGTTGGTCTCTGCCTGTAAAACTGCCTTCGCCAGTTCCAGATTTTTCGTTTTTTCTTCTGTGGAAAGTTTTAAAAAATGCATTGCTCATACAACTTCCTACACCCTATATAAGTTTATATAATTTTTCACAACAAGGTGATGAACTTTCTCTCTATTCTGTAAATAATCAACATGTATCCTTTTGAGTTTCTGATACCATTCTTTTTTCCACATCTTCCATACAAATTCTGATCCCCGTTATTATATATTTACAACTGCAATTCTTACAAATCCCACCATTGTTTTCGCATTTTGATACAAACGCATAATAGTTTACAAAAATTTTACTGTAAATTCGTATATCCTCACAAATGCGTTATTATGTAGATGATGTTATAATACGTAGAATAAATACAGGAGAAATTTAAACATATGTCAAAAGTGGTTCACAGGAAGAAAAGACTTTCCTCCTTTAAATTAATTGTACTGGGCTTTGCCGCTGTCATTTTTGTCGGCGCACTGCTGCTGATGCTTCCGGTCTCTTCGGTTTCCGGTACACAGACTCCTTTTCATGAGGCACTATTCACCTCTGTTTCAGCGGTATGTGTCACAGGGCTTGTTGTACAGGACACCGCCAGTTACTGGTCTTCTTTTGGTCAGGCAGTTATTTTGCTGCTGATCCAGACTGGCGGGCTGGGTGTCATCACCGTTGCTGTTTCCTTTGCCATTTTATCCGGACGGAAAATTTCGCTCATGCAGCGCAGTACAATGCAGGATGCAATTTCTGCACCGAAAATCGGCGGTATTGTCCGCCTGACCAAATTCAGCGTACAGGGTACATTATTTATTGAATTGCTCGGCATGACTGCCATGCTTCCGGTTTTCTTCCGTGATTATGGCATCAAAGGCATCTGGATGGCAGCCTTTCACTCTGTATCTGCATTTTGCAATGCCGGTTTTGACCTTCTGGGAACTTCCAGCCAGCCGTTTGTATCTCTGGGCAGATACATTGCCAACCCACTGATCAACCTCGTAATTATGCTTTTGATCATAATTGGTGGCATCGGCTTTCTGACGTGGGACGATATCTGCACCCATAAATGGCATATCAGACGTTATCGCGTACAGAGCAAAGTCATTCTCTGGACATCGGCTTTACTTATTATAATTCCGGCCGTATTCTTTTTTGTTGTGGATTTTACAGGTTCATCAACCGGCACCAGACTGCTGGCCTCCACGTTTCAGTCTGTAACAACAAGAACTGCTGGTTTTAACACCGCAGATCTTACAGCAATGACACCGACATCAAAATCTGTTATGATTCTGCTGATGCTGATCGGAGGATCTCCCGGCTCTACTGCCGGCGGCATGAAAACAACAACTTTTGCAGTCCTTATTTTAAATATGGTTGCCACGTTCTGCCAGAAAGAGGACATTGAAATTTTCGGTCGGCGGCTTGACAGTCATGCCATTAAAAATGCGGCCACCATCGTCGCTTTATATATCATTTTGTTCTTTATTGGAGGGATTGCCATCAGTTCCATCGAACACCTTCCGCTTCTGGACTGCCTGTTTGAAACGGCATCCGCTGTCGGAACCGTCGGACTTACACTTGGAATTACACCAACTCTCGGCATCCCGTCCCAGCTGATTCTGATCCTTCTGATGTTTTTCGGCAGAGTCGGTGGGCTTACCTTAATTTATGCGGCAATTTCCATAAAACAAAACGGAGTAAAACTGCCGCTCGAAAAGATAACAGTTGGTTAAAAAGGAGTTGAAAATACCATGAAAAATATATTATTAATTGGATTAGGAAGATTTGGAAGACATGTTGCCATACAGCTGAACAATCTTGGTCACGAAGTGATGGCAGTCGACAACAACGAAGAACGTGTCAATGAGGTTCTTCCGTTTGTCACCAATGCTCAGATCGGTGACAGTACCAATGCCGATTTCTTAAAATCCCTTGGCATTGGTAATTTTGATGTGTGTATGGTAACGATAGGTGGAAATTTCCAGAATTCCCTTGAAACTACTTCCCTGCTCAAGGAACTCGGTGCAAAAACGGTTGTATCGCGTGCAGAACGGGATGTACAGAAAAAATTTCTTCTGCGAAACGGTGCAGACGAAGTTGTTTATCCGGAAAAACAGATTGCAGAGTGGGCTGCTATCCGGTATACTGCCGATCACATACGCGATTATATTCAGGTGGATGAGGCACATGCAATTTTTGAAGTGGAAGTTCCGGAAAACTGGATTTCCAAAACAATCGGTCAACTGGATATCCGGAAAAAATTCGGAATCAATATTGTTGCCATCCGGGAAGACAGCAAAATTAATATGGCAATTTCTCCAAATACCGTATTCCAGTCTGGTACCACATTGCTTGTTCTCGGTGAATATAAAGAACTTCAAAAATGTTTCCGTATGTAGCTTCTATTTCCATAACAGATTCCACAGGTTCTGATAAGCAGCTGTTTCATACAGATTTATATAATTACATGCCGTACTTCTCTGCCGGAAAGCCGGATATAAAAATCCTGCTTCTGGCAGCCCCGGCTCATATTCTCCCTCAAGCCGTCCCACGGCACACAGAAGATAATTGTATACTTCCTCGGAACCTTCCTGCCATTCCTTATCGGTTCCTTTCACCGGAACATCATACATTCCATGAAACAAAAAACAATAACTTTCTTTTCCCGGTGCAACACGTTCCCCGATCATTTCATAAAGCAGATCCAAAAACGCATCGTTCTGCAGCCCGGACTCTTTAATTCCATCCAGAAGCTGCCAGATACTTCCCGGTTTTCTCCCGGTCTCCGGAATCCGGTAATCCTTCAGCTGTTTGTTGGTCTCTGCCTGTAAAACTGCCTTCGCCAGTTCCAGATTTTTCGTTTTTTCTGCTGTGGAAAGTTTTAAAAAATGCGTGTTGAATGTACCATCTATATATCCTTCTGCATCATAATATGCACCGGCGATCCGGTCAATGTGTGACCGCGCCGGAGTCATGCGCCGTGTCAGTTCGAGCATGTCTTCCCGATTAATCATGATTTCCTTCTCCGATCTTCATTTAAGAAAATTATACTGGTATTTTCCAGATTTTCCAAGAGAATATCAGATTATAATTTACATAATCCTGTTATTTTTGTATATTTAATCGCATAATAGTATGTAAGTGTGCTGTTTCTGCGGAAATAGTTGAGTCTGCAGGCATTCCTGTGATATGATACATTTACACGGGCAAACGTGTAATTAGAGGAGGGTACTGCATGGGAAATTATTTAAACCAGGATGGAAAAAAATTTTACGAAATTACACATTCTGATATCTACGTGGATAAGACAGAATTATTGACCTATACAAATTCTGTCTTACAGACTCTGCAGAAATATATATGTATCAGCCGTCCCCGCCGTTTTGGGAAATCAATAACCGCCAGCATGATTGCTGCCTACTACAGCCGTGGCTGTGATGCAAAAGAACTCTTTTCCCCATATAAAATTGCCCGGAATCTGGATTTTGACACCTATCGTAATAAATACAACACCCTGTTTTTAAATATGCAGGAATTTTTAAGCCGGACGAAAAACATCTATGAACTGCTTGATCGCATGAAACGGCTGGTACTGCGGGATTTAAAACGGGAATACCCGAATGTTGATTATTTTGATGATACAGATCTTATTGAATCCATGCAGGATGTATATCAGGAAACTAACTGTCCTTTTGTCGTAATCATTGATGAATGGGACTGTATTTTCCGGGAATACAAACAGGATAAAGAAGCCCAGGAAATCTATCTGGATTTTTTGAGGGATATGCTAAAAGATAAGTCCTGTATTGCACTCGCTTATATGACAGGAATTCTTCCGATCAAAAAATACGGAACCCATTCCGCTTTAAATATGTTTGATGAATTTTCCATGATAAATCCGGGACCTCTTGCATCCTATGTCGGCTTTACCGAACTGGAAGTCGCTGCCCTTTGTACAGATTATCATATGGATCTGGATGAAATAAAAGCATGGTATAATGGATACTCTTTTGAAAAAATACCATCCATCTATAATCCGAGGTCTGTTGTAAGCTGCATGCGTTTTGGGAAAATTGGAAATTACTGGAACCAGACAGAAACATTTGAAGCCCTGCAGATTTATATCGATATGAATTTTGAAGGATTAAAAGATGATGTTCTCAGTATGATAGCCGGGGAATCCGTTCCTGTCAATACCGGAAGTTTTACCAATGATATGACAACCTTCCGCACCGAAGATGATGTGTTGACTCTTTTAATCCATCTGGGCTATCTTAGCTATGACTACGAAAACAAAACCGTAAAAATACCAAACAATGAAGTGCGTGAAGAATACGTTAACAGTGTTTCCGTATCCGACTGGGGCGAAATCTCTAAAGCCCTGAAAAATTCAGCAGACACCCTGCAGGCAATCTGGCAGGGAAGACCAGAACAGGTAGCACTTGGGATTCAGCAGGCGCATTTTGAGACATCACATATCCAGTATAATGATGAAAATGCGTTAAGTTATACGGTTTCACTGGCACTCTATGCCGCACGCAATTTCTATACGATACACAGGGAATTTGCCGGCGGTAAGGGATTTGCGGATATGGTATTTCTTCCACGGAAGAAGTTTCCGGATAAACCAGCACTTGTTATCGAATTAAAATGGGATCATAGTGCACAGGGCGCAATCACGCAGATTAAACAAAAACAATATTGTGAAAGCCTGAAAGAGTATCATGGAAACCTTTTACTGGTCGGAATCAATTACGATACCAAAAGCAGGATTCATACATGTAAGATAGAACCATTTTCTTTGTAAGAAACGGGAGGGCACTGCCCTCCCATTTCTTATAGCATTTTTTCAATTTCTTCTTTCTCCGGCATCACGCGGAGCGCGCCTTTGCGCGTCGTGATCAGAGAAGCCGCCGCATTGGCAAAACGAAGCATCTCTTTCAAATCTTTCTCTTCAAGCCCCTCCAGTCCATGCTCCAGCACATAATGCAGAACACACGCACAGAACGTATCTCCCGCACCGGTCGTCTCAATCGTATTTGGCTGAAGAAACGGCTTTGCCTCCACAATTCTGTCTTTATAATACGCCCGGCTTCCCTCTTTTCCCATGGAAACCAGTATGAGCGGAACCGGATAGCGTTCCCGTATCCAGCGGACTCCATCCGTATAATCTTCTTTACCCGTCAGCCACTGGATTTCATTATCCGATATTTTTAAAATATCACACTGTCCCAGACCATATAACACCTGTTCCCTGGCATCTTCCATGGAGTCCCAGAGCGGTTTGCGGATATTCGGATCAAAGGAAATGAGCGCACCTGCTTCTTTTGCGACCGCGATCGCTTTTTTCGTTGCTGCGCGGACACCCGGATGCGTCATGGACAACGTTCCGAAATGAAAGATTTTTGCTCCACGGATTATTTCCTCCGGCAGTTCTTCTTCCATCAGCATCATGTCCGCGCCCGGATTGCGGTAAAAGGAAAAATCCCGGTCCCCATCCGGATACGTATGCACCAGTGCCAGCGTCGTGTGCACCTTGTCATCCTTTAAAAGTCCGGCTGCATCAATCCCGACTTCCGTGATCGCATCTTCCAGCTGCTTTCCGAAAAAATCGTTTCCTACTTTTCCGATAAAAGCCGTCCTGTGTCCTAAGCGCGACAGCATTGCCAGCACATTACACGGTGCGCCTCCCGGATTTGCCTCAAACAGCGGATTGCCCTGCCCGCTGACTCCGTTTTCGGTAAAATCAATGAGCAGTTCCCCCAAAGCCACTACGTCCATGTTCTCTTCCTCCTGTTACTTTTTATAATACAATATCATACTTTTCGACCGTAATATACATCTTTTTATCGCTGAAAAACCGGATTCCCTCTGCCTCCAAAGGGGTACAGACCGCCGTTGTTGCCACCTGCTGCCCGTCATTGATAAAAAGCTCAATGGACTGACGGTCCAGAATAAACCGCATTTTTTTAAGTCCTTTTGGATCTGCAATTTTAATTTTGCGCACGCAGACCACATCTTTTGTCACACCACAGTATGTGCGGTCAATCTCCAATATTCCCGTTCCCTTATGATAAGTAAAACTTGTCTCGTATTCCTCATCTGCGGCAAGCTGTATGGAAAAAACGTTAAAATCCTGTTCATCCATTGTAACAGTCAGATCCATCGTCCGTCCGCAAATGCCGGAAAGTGCTGTCTCACCATCAATCTCTGCATGCTCATAATGGCACGGATTCTTATGATACTGCGCAATCTCCCGAACCGGCTGCTGCCAGATCTGTCCGTCTTTTACTTCCAGTTCCCGCGGAAGGGTCATCATGCCCTGCCAGTCCTGTGTATCCGGCACCACACAGGCATCCCATGACTTCATCCATGCAATCATCACACGCCGCCCATCCGGGAGAAGTGTGGTCTGAGGTGCATAAAAATCCAGTCCGTAGTCAATCGTATGCGGTTCTTCTTTTTCAAATATATGCGAATTTTTATCATAATTTCCAAGAAAATAAACAGAATTATTTCCATTGTGGAATTCGTATTTTTCCGCTTTCATATTCTGTGGGGAACAGATCAGTACATGTTTATCTCCCAGTGGGAAAAAGTCCGGACATTCCCACATCGTTCCGACTTTTCCGGTACTGTTTGCCGCAAGAACGGTCTCAAATTTCCATTCTTTTAAATCTTTGCTGGAACAGAGCACGACCTGTCCGATCTGCCTGTTATCCTTGCTTCCGACAATCAGATAATAGGTGTCCTCTTCCTTCCAGATTTTCGGGTCACGGAAATCAATCCGGCTACAGTTTTCCGGCAGCATCTCCCCGGTCACAACCGGGTTGTTTTCATACTTTACATAATCCCTGCCATCCCCGAATGCGATGCACTGGTTCTGTCGTTCCTCTTCCCTGCCGTCCGGCAGTGTAATCTTTGTGACACCGGTATAGACCAGCACATGTTTGTTATCCGCTTCAATAGCACTTCCGGAAAAACATCCGTTCCGGTCATAGTCCTGATCCGGTGCAAGTGCTGCCGGAAGCTGTTCCCAGCTTATCATATCCGTTGTCACACTGTGCCCCCAGTGCATCGGTCCCCACTCCCTTGCATATGGATAATACTGGTAGAACAGATGGATTTTTCCATCGTAAACGGAAAAACCGTTCGGATCATTGATCCATCCGGCAGGTGCCGAGATATGAAACAACGGTCTGGTATTTTTATCGGTCTGTGCTGCTTTTTCTGCCTCATATGCTCTCGCTTTTTTTAACATCTCACTCATACAAATTCTCCTGTTTATTTTTCTTCTTTCAATGACTCCTGATACTGATCGAAATATTTCTGTTTGATTGCCAGATAATCGGAAAGCCCGTATTTCTCCATTTTCTTTAAATAGGAATCCCACTCTTTGTCGATTCCGCCATTTAAAATCCAGTCTGCTTTTTTCTGCTCCGCATATTTTTTAATATCGGTATCATACTGGGATACTTTATTGGTATCGTCAATACTCATAAACACATTCGGATATACATACTTGCTTTTCATATCCTTCAGATATGTTTCATGCATATTGTCCAGACGCCATTTAGCATCCGCCGGCTGTGTGACATACACATCATAATACTCATTGAGAACTGCAAGCGGACCGTTGACAGACTGCGCCTCACGTACCTCTACCGGTGACTGGTCGCCCAGATCCAGATGCTTCAACATTTCACCGCCATCTTTATTTGTGGACAGTTCAAAAATATTAAACGAATCCTTTTCCCCATAACTTCCCCAGTTATTCTGCGGGGACTGAAGCGGCGCATACATCTGATCAATCCAGGCTGCCGCCAGTGCCGTGTTCCGACAGCTGGATGTAAGCACGCAGCGGCCTCTGTCAAAACCACTTGTTTCACTGTTATTCTGTCTTGTGATATTTCTGACTCCCTCCGGACCGGTCAGTGCCGGAAGCATCACATAATCGGTATTGTTGTCAATATTTGCAATATCCCAGGTAAAGCAGAGACCGTAACGGTGATTTTTACCTTTTGCCACATAGGTTGACCACTCCTGCGTAAATGCCTCCGGATCTACAAGATCCTCTGTTACCAGCTTATGCAGCCATTCGATGCCTTCTTTGTAACCTTCCTGCACGGTCGTATAAATCACGGTTCCGTCTTCTTTTACGGCAAAATGATCGCCCGTATCTCCATATCCTTCGCCAAATCCGTTGATGAGAATCGCCGGATCCTGATCGCCATTGTTGATGATAAATGACATCGGAATCACATCTCCCTCGATATCAAACTGTTTTTTCAGATCATCCGCATGATCCCGGAACGCAATCAGCACCTGTTCCAGTTCATCGGTTGTCGTTGGAATATCCAGTCCCAGATAATCCAGCCACTTTTTATTGATATAAGGAATATCCCCGATTGCCTGAATGGCTTCTTTCCCTGCGCCAAGCTGCTCAATCCACGGAAATGAATAAATATGTCCGTCCGGTGCGGTACACATCGTCCGGTATTCCGGATATTTCTCAAAGACCGCCTGAAGGTTTGGCATATATTTGTCAATCAGATTTTCCAGCGGAATAATAATTCCCTGCTTTGCATAACGAAGCAGATCATAATCGCTCATTCCTGCATTAAACAAACCATCCGGAAGGTTTCCAAACTGTGCCAGTGCTAGATTCTTTTTATCGGAAAACTGGTCTGCCACAAAACAGGTCCAGTCAATATGTACATTCGTCTGTTTTTCGAGTCTCTTAAAAATAATCCGCTCGTTCGGATTCTGCGTAGAGGTTGCCGGAGCACTTGTGATAAATGATAATTCTGCCTGTTCTTTCAGTGGAAACTGTACTTCTGAAACCGGTATATCCGGATTGATCTCTGCCTCCAGATGCTGCTCTTTTCCGCATCCTGCCACACCGGTCATCATAGCAAATGCCAGTCCGAGTGCCAGACATTTTTTAATTTTTCTCTTCCACATATCTGTACCTGTCCTTTCTGCTTAACCTTTTACCGATCCAACCATAACACCTTTGTCAAAGTATTTCTGGAAAAATGGATACATAATAAGCAATGGTAAACTTGATACTACAATTGTTGCGTATTTTAACTGTTCGGCAACTTTTGCCATCTCCGCGGTACTCTGAATATCCGCGATCATGCCCGGCTGCGGTGTATTCTGTACCAGAATGGAACGCAGAACCAGCTGCAGTGGCTGTAAGTTTGCATCATTTAAGTAAATCATCGCATCAAAATAACTGTTCCACATACCGACAAAAGACCACAGTGCCAGCACCGCGATAATCGGTTTGCACACCGGCATCATAATCTGGAAGAAATGCTGGATCTCATTTGCCCCGTCAATTGCGGATGCCTCCCGCAGTTCTTTTGGAATGGACTGATAGTACGTTCTTGCCAGAATCATATTCCAGACATTAAATGCTCCCGGAATGAGAATTGCCCACACGGTATTTACCATATGAAGCTGATTGATCAAAATAAACGTCGGAATCATTCCACCGCCGAAAAACATGGTGATCAGAAAAATCACGTTAAAAAATTTTCTTCCGACAAATTCTTTTTTCGACATCGGATACGCTGCTAACAATGTGACAAATACGGAAATTGCCGCAAATGCCAGTGAATACAAAAACGAATTTAAAAATCCGCGCCAGATCATTCCGTTTTCCAGCACACGCCGGTATGCATCCAGTGTCCAGTCTTTGATGTGAAAACTCAGTCCCTGATTATTCAATACCGTCGGATCCATAAAAGATGCCAGAACAACATAGACCAACGGAACAACAATTGAAAGAACAAACAGTCCAAGAATGGCATAACCGATTCCAAGCACCAGCCGGTCTGTCCGTGAATATTTCATTTTACTAACTGTTTCCATTTCACGTTCCTCCTATAATCCTTCTCCATCGTTTAATTTCTTTACCACCCAGTTCACAAATATAAGCAGGATCACATTGATCACCGAATTAAACAGTCCCACTGCCGTAGAATAACCGTAATCGCCATTCAAAAGACCAATCCGGTATACATAGGTTGATAAAATTTCAGAAGCCGGTAAGTTCATATCTGTCTGCAGGGCATATGCCTTTTCAAAGCCGATGCTCATAATGTTTCCGGCCTGTAAAATAAACTGGATCACGATAATATCCTTAATTGCCGGAAGTTCCACATACCAGATCTGCTGCAAAAGATTTGCACCATCCACAATGGCTGCCTCTTCCAGTTCCTTGCTTGCATTGGATAATGCTGCAGTATACATGATGGATGCCCATCCTGCTCCCTGCCAGATTCCGCTTGCAATATAAATGGTACGGAATGCGGACGGCATGGTCATCCAGTTTGTATTCGTTCCCAGCAGACGGTTTAACGGTCCTACCGGAGATAAAAACATACGCACCATACCACAGAGCACGATGACGGAAATAAAATTCGGTGCATAGATCAGCAGCTGGATTTTTTTCTTAATCCCCGCCTTGCGGATACGGTTCAGTAAAAGTGCCAGAATAATTGGTATCGGAAAACTCCAGAGAAGTCCAAAGATACTCAGCTTTAATGTGTTCAGCAGGTAGTTCATAAAATCCGGTGATGATAAAAATCTCTGGAAATATTCCAGCCCCACCCACGGGCTTCCCAAAACTCCTTTAATGACATTGTAATCCTCAAATGCAATCAGAAGTCCTCCCATCGGAAGATACTTGAAAATGATTGTGAGTAACAGTGCCGGCATCAGAAAAAAAACATACAGCTGCCAGTTTTTCTTTATATAAGACAGCTTACTCCCCATGGTTTGTTTTTTCGCAGAGCCGACTTGTTTTGCCAGTTTTTTCATGCGATTGCTCCTCCCTTTTCATCGTATTACTCGTTCTGCTTTGATGTAACCGGTAAAGTAACCGGTTACTTTTATATTCTGATAGTACAACAAAGTTTCCGATATGTCAACACTTTTATTCATTAAAGTAACCGATTACGTAACCAGTTTTTTTCATTGCTATTTTTCTTTCCGGTTGTTATACTATGGATAAAACAGATAAAGGAGACAGCTTTCAGATGGGAAAGAAACAGGTAACATTTGCAGATATTGCAGCATATACGAATTTTTCAAAGACAACCATTTCCAGATATTTTAATCATCCGGACTCCCTGACGCTTGAAAATCAGGAGAAAATTTCACAGGCTCTTGATACTCTTGGTTACAAAAAGAATAAGCTTGCAAAGGTTCTTGCCAATGGAAAGAGTGAATTTATCGGAATCATTATTCCGAACCTTTATCTGCACTATTATTCGGAAATGCTTACACAGATTCTTTCCAGCTACCACGATTTTCATTATAAATTTCTCGTATTCGTCAGCGACAACGGACCGTCCGAGGAGGAACAGTACATTGATGAACTGATGGCATACCAGATTGAGGGCCTGATCGTGTTAAGTCACACTCTTTCTTCCGAAAAACTGGCTTCTTACCAGATCCCTGTCATTGCCATTGAGCGCGAAGCCGAACATATCTGTGGCGTAACCAGCGACAATTATATGGGTGCGCTCCAGGCGGCAACGCTTCTGATCCGGGACAAATGCGATGTACTGATTCACGTTAATGCGGATGTTCCAAAGTCCATCCCTGCCTATGACCGTATCCGTGCCTTTGAAGATACCTGTCAGGAATATCACGTTCCTTATGAACTGAATTTAAATGTAATAGGGGATTCTTATCAGGACATTTTTGCACAAATGAAGCACATTTTCTCTGATATTGATGAGAAGTATCCATACAAAAAAAAGGGGATTTTCCTCGCCAATGATACCTATGCAAATATGTTTTTAAACCTGATTTTCCAAAAATACGGATGCTTTCCTGACAGTTATGAACTGGTCGGATTTGACAATTCCCCGATTGCAAGCGAGGCAATTCTGCCTATCACAACGGTCGGACAGCAGATCGACCTGATCGCCAAAACCGCAATGGAACTTCTGGTGCAGCAGATGGAAGAACGAAAAAAAAGAAGACCGGTTTCTCTTTCGAAACCGATCCATAAACAGATTACACCGGTACTGATCCGCAGGGATACGACCAGCTGATGTTTTATAAATTTATGATTTTTCTTTCTGCTCCATCCCCGTATGCGTCAGATCCTTCACCCACTTATATTTCCGAAAATGATAGAGCGTCCACGGAATTTTTCCAACCTCATCAATACAGGTACACGCGTATACGACAATCACCGGCCAGTGGAATCGGTAAGTTCCAAGCGCAGCAAGTGGAATCGCGATTCCCCACATTGTTACGGCAAGACTGTACACATCAAACATTGTATCACCGCCGGAACCAAACACGCCATTGATGGTAATTTCGTTGACGGAGCGGCCAATCATATAGACGCAGAGCACAACAAACATTCCCTTCAAATATACGGCTGCCTGCGGTGTCAGTTTGACAAAATGCAAAATAAACGGTGCCGAAATTCCCATGAGAACCATCATGGCAACTCCGCACACAAAGGAAATCTTCATCATCCGCGTACCATATAATTTCCCCCGTTTTAGGTTGCCGGCACCAAGCTCATTTCCGACCATAATCCCCGCCGCACCGGAAATTCCGGCACTCAGGCAGCAGATGATATCACGGACAACCGCCGCCACAGAATTGGCAGCGGCCGCGTCTACTCCCAGATGTCCCATAAAAGAAGAATACGAAGTAAATCCGACTCCCCAGAACAGGGACGCACCGAGAATCGGCATTGCGCATTTCCGGAAATCCCGTGCCAGTTCCCGGTTTCTTTGAAACAGACGGGTCAGATACGGACGGATATAGCCCGGGCGGCTGGAAATCAGGATACAACAGGCCAGTTCTATCATCCTTGCGCTTAATGTCGCTGTTGCTGCACCCCGGACACCCATCGGGGTAATGCCCAGTTTTCCGTAGATCAAAATGGCATTCAGTGCAATATTGATCCCTACCGTAGCAGAACTGATCAATGCCGTCGTCAATGCGTGCTCGCTGATTTTCATAACCACCAGATAGCATTGGGAAATTCCTGTAAGCAGATAAGAAAATCCGGCAATCCGCAGATACTGCACGCCATAACCGATCAATACCGGTTCATCCGTAAAAAACAGCATCAGATACTGTGGAAAACAGATACAGGCAATGAAAAATGCAATCGACACCAGACCACAAAGCCGCAGTGCCATACAGAAAATATCATCCAGCGTTTTGATATTGCCCCTGCCCCAGTACTGTGCCCCGAGAATCGCCAGTCCTCCGGTTGCAGCAGAAAGAAGCATATTCTGGATAAACTGAATCTGCGTAGCAAGCGAAACTGCCGACATGTAATTCTGGTCCATCCCTCCGAGCATAAACGCATCTGCCACGGCAACCAGTGCCAGCATCAGGTTCTGCAGCATCATCGGAAGCATAAGACCCAGGAGTTTTTTATAAAAAATTGTATCGTTTGTAAACATAAAATTCTCTCTTTTTTCCTGTATCATTTCATCTCAATCCATTTATTATATTGCCTTTTTCATCATTAAGCAACATCAATCATTGCCACTTGCCTCTATACCTGTATATAAAGTTTTGTTTCTTCGGAAAAAAGAATTGTGACGCGAAAAAAGCCGTTGCAGGAAAAATACCTGCAACGGCTCAAAAATCAGGGGATATTTATAAAGGATTACGCAATGGTAATATATTTCTTTTCTTCTGTCTTTGTCTTATCTTCCTTTGGAACAAACAGGGTAAGAATACCGTTCTGGAAACTTGCCCGGATATCTTCCTGACGGAGATACTCGCCCACATAGAATGATCTCTGGCAGCTTCCGGTATAACGCTCGCGGCGCAGATACTTACCTTCCACGGTCTCTTCTGCACTCTTGGCTGCACTGATCGTCAGATAGCCTTTGTGCAATGCTGCCTGCACTTCTTCTTTCTTATAACCAGGCAGTTCCATCTGCAGCTCATATCCGTCTGCCAGTTCTCTGATATCTGTCTTCATCAGATTCTGTGTATTCTGCGGTGCCTGCTGCTTCGGGGCTTTCTTGTTATATTCACTATCGTCATACCATGGGTTAAAAAATGTATCAAATAAATCGTACATAAGTCATTTCCTCCTGTAAACGTTTTGTTCTTTGTTTATGCCCCTATTATAGCACGTTATTAGCACTCGTCAAGTATGAGTGCTAATAAAATTTCTAAAAATTTTATTAAGTCCCGGTTTCAAAGAATTTCCGGATTCTTTCCACATCCGTTTTTCGCAGATCCCCATGAATATTGGATTCAAATGTTACATACTCATAATCTTTCTGATATTTCTTTAGCTGTTTTACCAGCTTATCCGCCTGTTTTTCATATGCCTGCAGATCTATTTTTTCATATTCTAAAACCCCTGCCGCCCTCAGATTCTCTTCTATCTGTTTTTCTGCATCCTTCACAGAAATGTCCGAAGACGATTATATGATATGAACCCAGACGGTACGTCAAGTATTATCTTTAAATTGCGTTGACAATCTCCCCTGAAAATCTATAATAAAATTAGTATTATTGTATTACCTTACTTTCAGATAAAGGAGACCCCCATTATGATATTTGCGACAGGATGGCTTTCCCTGCACCTGTTTGGTGTTTTTATAACATTTGCCCTGCTGGTGATTGTTTCCCAGAAAGAGGACGCCACCTATAAAAGTGAACTTCTTCTGACAATCGCATGCTGCCTTGTCACACTGGTAGCAAAAAGCATTTATATTGTGGGTGGTTCCAGACAAACGCTTCTTACCATAGGAAAACTCGAATATCTCGGAAAATCTTTTGCCAATTACTGCGCACTGATGTTTATTCTCCGCTGGCAGAACATTAAAATTCCAAAATGGTTTATCAATGCCCTGTTGTTTATCAACTGTGCTTTCTATATCCTGATTGCAACCGTTGACCTTCACCACTGGTATTATAAGGATTACTGGCTTAACCCGTCACAGGCGAATATGCGCGGATATACTCTCGAAATCGCCCCGGCTCCTATGTATTATATATTTATGGCTTTTCAGGTTATGGAAATTATAGGCAGTGTATGTGTGATTGTTTCCTCGTATCTTTCCAAAAAGGATATGCCGGATCGCCTGAATCTGCATATCATCCTGCTGTTTTCCATGCTTTCCCCTGCGATCCTTCTTTCCCTGCGCCTTCTTGGCATTTTAAAATGGGATGACCCGACACCGCTCGGAATGTTTTTCGCCTGCGTGTTTATGTGTATTGCCGTCGTCAAATACAAAATGATCGACCCGGTAAAAAGCGCAAAAAACCTGATCATCCAGAATTTGAATGAAGCTGTTGTTGTCACGGATCTGGAGGGAAGGTTTCTCTTTTTGAACCCTATGGCAGAAACACTGGTTTCTTCTATGAAGAAAAAAGCCATCCACCGTCGGAAAGACATCGAAATCTACGATATTCTCCGGGGTTCGGAGGGATATTTTGACTGGCTGGATCACCACTATCAGGTCGAGGAAACGGAATTACAAAGCTGCAACACCCCACAGGGATATATGCTGACACTGGTAGATGTCACAAAAATTCTGGAACAAAACCACCGCATGAAAGAACTCGTCACACAGGCAGAAGCTGCCACACAGGCAAAATCCGCGTTTGTATCCAATATATCCCATGAGATCCGTACCCCTATGAATTCCATTGTCGGAATCACGGAAGTCATGCTGCGTTCCCAGCATTCCCCAAGGGAACAAGAATTCCTGCTAAACATCCAGAGTTCCGGACAGGCACTGCTTTCCATCATCAACGATGTACTGGATTTTTCCAAGATTGAATCTGGAAAAATGCAACTGGTTTTCGAGCCTTATGATACGCTCTCCCTGTTCCATGACCTGAAGCTTACAATGGAAAACCAGATCAGCAAATGTCCTCTGGAGCTGATTTATGAAATTGACCAGACCATACCATGCCTTTTGTATGGGGATGCCGGGCGCATCCGGCAGGTAATTACAAATCTGGTCAGCAATGCCATCAAATATACCGAACATGGCCATGTCCGTTTTTCCGTCCATGTCCATAAAAAAGAATATGATAAAGTTTCCCTTTATTATGAAGTGGAAGATACCGGTATCGGAATCCGCAAAGAAGATCAGGAAATATTATTCGATTCCTTCCAGCGTGTGGATTTAAAAAAGAACCGCCGTATTCAGGGAACCGGTTTGGGCTTGACAATTTCGAAGAATTTCGTCAATATGATGGGAGGGACTATTGGTGTAGAAAGTGAATACGGAAAGGGAAGTAAATTTTATTTCTGTATTGACCAGACGATTATGGATCCGACACCAATTTCAGAAATCAACTACGAGCAGCGGCACAACAGTGTTGTCAGCAAAGAAGCAGAAAGCCTGTTTACCGCAGAGGATGCCCACATTCTCCTGGTAGATGATAATTCCCTGAACCTGCTCGTTGCCCAGGAGCTTCTGAAACCCCTGCAGCTTCAGATTGATACCGCAGAAAATGGAAAAGATGCTGTCGCTATGGTACAGGAACGGCATTATGATCTGGTACTGATGGATCACATGATGCCTGTAATGGACGGCATTGAAGCTACCAAAGCAATCCGGGCACTTCCGGAACCACAATACCAGAACCTGCCGATCATTGCCCTGACTGCAAATGCCATGGTAAACGCACAAAAGGAGTTTGCAAATGCAGGCATGAACGGATTTGTTGCAAAACCAATTGATTTCCAGATGATCTGTAACCAGCTGCGCAAATGGCTTCCTAAAGATATGATCCATGAACTTACCCGGGAAGAAGCCGAAAAGATTCTGTCGGATGAAACGGACACTGCGGATTCCATAACGGATACTTCCACCGGCAGTTCCACAGAAAATCCTGCAGGATTCCGCTTCGAAAACGGTCTGCCCTACTGCGGATCGGAAGACGCATTAAAACAGATCATACAGATTTTTTATAACACCATCGACAGCAAATCCAAAAAGATTGAACAATGTCTAAAGGAACAATTAATAAAGGATTATACGATTGAAGTCCACGCATTAAAAAGTTCCGCATTGCTGATCGGTGCCCCCGGTCTGTCCGAAGCTGCAAAGGAACTGGAAATGTATGGAAATGCACAAAATCTTGCTGCACTTGAAGAAAAAACAGGACCGATGCTTGCCATGTACCGAAGTCTTAAGTCCCTCCTGCGTCCTTATGTGGAGGATAACGAAAGCAACAAAAAGAAAGTTTCTTCTGATGACTGGATTACCGTTCTTGAGCAGATGCATCAGTGTGTAGAACAGTTTGACATGGATGGCGTGGATCATGCCATGGAAACCATGGATACGTTTCAGACACCTGATAAGCTCAAAGACCTGATGGAACAGCTGCGTGTCTGCGTTGCAGATGTGGAAATGGAAGAAATTATGAAATTAACTGATACAATGGTCAATTTATTACAATAGAAGGAGAGACATTATGCACGAAATAAAAAGCCCATTTCTCATCCTGATGGAGGAACAAAGTTATCTCGCACAATCATTAGAAAGTGCTTTTGAAAAACAAAATGTCAAAGTAAAAATTGTAACGATAGCAGAAGCCAGCAGCATTGTCATCTCGGAAAAACCAAGTGGTTACCTGATCTGCACAAGCCCGGAGCTTTTAAAAAAAGCGGTCAGCGTAAAAGTAATGGTTGACCAGGCGATAAAAAACAAGACTCCGGTATTTATTATGGGAAACATCGATGAACTGGAACTGCTGTGGGAGACCCTCCCACAGCAGATGGTCATGGATGTGTTCACCCGCCCGATTACGGTGGGCGATATGGTCGATAATGTCTGCACACAGATGAACGATTTCTATCAGCTGAAAAAACGCACGATTCTGGCTGTGGATGATTCCGGTATTATCCTGCGCAAAATCAAGGCACTGCTTGAAGACACCTATCAGGTTGTACTGGCAAACTCCGGTGCAATGGCGATCAAATACCTGACCTTAAACACCCCGGATCTGATTCTGTTGGATTATGCCATGCCAATCGTTGACGGCAGCCAGATCATGCAGATGCTCCGGGAAGATCCGGAATTTCACCATATTCCGATCATATTTCTGACTGGAAAAAATGATGCAGAAACCGTAAAAAATGTCATGTCTTTAAAACCAGATGGTTATTTATTAAAGAGCATGAATCCCCAGAAACTGCACGCGGCAATTGATGACTTTTTTGCATCACGGGGCAAATAAACCGGTTACGATACCCATCGCTTTTTGCGGTGGGTATATTGATATCCCACCAAAATGCTTCCTGCCAGACAGACAAACATCCCACACCGGTCTGCTTTATATCTCCTGCACTGTGTCTCGTAATAATATTCAATTCCTGTTTTGCGCATTTTTGCAATCTGGCGCAACTGTTGTTTTCTCGTCTGAACATTTTCTTTCCACCCGGAAAAATCTGACCACCTGCCCGGAACCAGTTCTGACAGCGTCTGCCAGCTGCGCAAATAATCCATACGCAGCACATGCCCTGTCAGGCTATAGCGCAGCAGAAAATTTTGTGCTTTCTCCGTTTTATCACCTGCCAGTGTCAGACGGCGAAACACTTTCTTTTTCTGATCTTTCCCCTGCAGATACACACCGTTTCCCGGCTGCCGCACAACACCACGGATGGTACGCGTCTGATCATCCACACAAATCTGCAGTCCTGTTACACTGGTACTTCCAAACAATTTCCACGCTGTATTTTTTCCGATCAGACATCCTTTCCCGTCATCTTCCGGCAGCACCGCAGATGACGGCAATATCCATTCGGAGGAACCATACAGCCACACCACGTTTGTCTGCACACTTTTTCCGAGATCCGGATCCGTCACTGTCTGGTCAGCAGTTTCCCCCCATGCCGTAAATACTGCACTTTCTGCGATGTTCTGTGCGTCCTCCGCAGAAATCGGTTTCTCCAGATAAAGAACCGGATTCTGCCACACAGCATCTGCACACTTTTCTGCACGCGCCGCTCCCATGGCAAAAAGAACCGCTGTAAACAGGCATCCTCCCACCAGAAGCAGTGCAAACAGACGCCTCATGATTCCTGCAGGCGAACGTTTTCTCCTGCCGAAAGAACCGCATCGGAATCCACAATCACAGCATCTTCCGATGACAGATCACCCTCTTTCATTGCTGCATACTCTCCATTTTTCTCAGCAATTGTCACATTTATTTTCCTTGCCACATACGCTCCTCCAAGCACCGTATCCGCTTTTTCCATCGTGTATACAAAATATTTGTCTTTTTCGCTGTGTATGGCGGTGATTGGCAGCGTGACAGAATATTCTTCCGAAGTTTTACACAGCTCCATACTTGCATTTGCCCCCAGGGAAATTGTTTTTTTCGGCACATACACTGTAACTTTTACGGTATGGTCTTCTTCCGTTTCCGTAGAAAGAACCGTCATGTCCTCCCATGTCCGATCTCCCGCTTTTAATGTAACCGTATCTCCCGTATCCACATATATGGCATCTTCTTTGCTGACCTGTGTGGTAAAACGCAGTCCACCGGAAGTATCTGCCAGCAGAAATGCCGCCGTGTCCGTTGTTTTTTCTCCCACTGTAAGCTGTACACTGCTTACAACACCGCTCATCTGTGCCTTTACTTTTCCTCCGGACGCTTTCACATTCTGCAATGTGGCAAGCTGCTGTTGCTTTTGCGCAATCGTAACCGCATTGATTTTTGCACTGTTGTCTTTTGCTTCTGTTTCCGCAGCATCCGCAAGTGCACGTTTTGCTTCCTTATTCTGCTGTTTCTGCTGTTTTTGTGCAGTCTTTACCGCTTTTTTCGCATTCTCTGCCGCAGAAGTGTCCTGTGGTTCTTCGTCTTCCCCCTGTACAAATGCCTGCAAGGTGCATTTGGATTCCTTCCATTTCTGTTCCGCCTCGCTGACAAGCCTTTCATTTTTGCCCACAACATTTTCATAGTCCTCCTGCACACGGGCAAGTGTCTGTCTGCGGTCTGCTTCCTGACGGGATGCTTCGTTTTTCTTTGCCTGTTGCCGGAGTTTTTCGGCTGCCAGCTCATCTTTTAAATCCAGCACCGTATCACACTGATTTTCCCACTGATCAGTACAGAAATCCCTCTGTGCCGTCAGCGCAGAAATCTGGCTTTCCAGTGACGCGATCCCTGTTTTTAAATTCTGCTTCTGTGCTTCGTCTTTCTCCTGCGCAAACGCTTTTTCTAATTGTGCTTTCTGCACATTCAGACGATCCATGGATTTTTGTATCCCGTCTTTTTGCTTTGTGAGGGCATCCAGCTTTTTTTGCGCAGCATCCAGTTTACGCTGTTTCTGGTCGATCTCTATCTGTGTGATGGTGTCGGAATAATCGCTGACCGGAGTTTTGGCAGCATCCTCTACGGCGCGTCTCGCCTGCTGCTCTTCGGTTTTCTGCTGTTCTATGGCATCATCATATGTCTTTTTTGCCTCTTTGACCGCGGTCTGTAATTCTTCCAGCTTTTTTTCATATGCCCGCGCCTGCTCCCTGCACAATCTGGTTTTCGTATCTTTTACATCTTTCTTTGCGTCCCTGACGGCATCCGCATTGTTTCTGACCGTATCCCTGTAATCCTCTTTGGCACGGGCAACCGCCTGGTTCCGGTCACTGTTTTTCTTTGCCTCGGCAGAGAGCAGCGCGTCATTTTGCAGCTGCAGTATTTCAATGTCATCGGAAAACGTCCGGATTTTATCTTTCAGGCTGTCCATGTCCAGCACCGCAAGCGTCTGTCCCTTTTTTACGTTTTGTCCTTCACGTACATTCACTTTTGCCACCAGAATATCCGCCGGGGCATACACTGCCTGATCCAGCAGTTTTTCTACCGTACCGTCCCCGGTCACTTTATGCTCAATCTTACGCGCCTGTGGCTGCTCAACGCGCACCTGCGCAACGGTAAAGGATGCTGCCGAACGGGAAATCACTGTAAACAAGAGCATGATTCCCAGCAGCACGATAAATATTTTTGCGGGTTTTCCCATGTATTTTCTCCTTCGCATTTTCTATTTCGTAATCACCCATTCTATTCTTTTACTGCTGCCGCTGTAATGCCTAGTTCCAGATACTGCTGCCCCATACCAAATACACAAAGTGCCGGAAGCAGTGCCACCAGGGAACAGCACAGTGCAAACCCCGTCTGTCCCTCTTTGATCTCCGGCAGATACAGCGAAAGCGGCCACAGTTTTTTGGTCTGCAGGAACACCAACGGCTGCTCAATCATACTGAAACACTCCAGGAACTGCAGCACCAGTGCCGAGAAAATTCCGGAGGAACCAAGTGGCACCCCTATTGCCCAAAAAATCTTCCATTCCCCGGCACCGTCGATCCTTGCTGCTTCCAGCAGTTCTTCCGGGATTCCGCAGAAAAAACGGTACATAAGAAATACCGAAAAGGTAGAAAACATCCCCGGCACAATGACTGCCCATGTCGTATCCATCAGATGCAACCGATTGAGCACCAGATATTGCGAGAGCATCGTCACCTGAAACGGTAACATCATAAGCAGAATATATAACAGGTAAAAAAAACGTTTCCCGGGAATCGGATAACGTGCCAGCCCCCATGCCGATGGCAGTCCAAATACCAGCTGTCCGGCAAGTATTCCCGCCGTAATCTTCATCGTATTCCAGAACATCTGAAAAAATTCCGGAGAATCGAAACAAAGCTCCACCAAATTTCGCAGCGTCGGATACAATGGAAACAGCCTCCAGCGCGCATATCCCTTTGTACTTTCCAGAACCGGCGCAAGATATTCCGCCAGTTCCCCGCTTCCCATCAGACTTCCGCAAACGAGAAAGACAAGCGGTGCCGCGGTAAGGGCTCCAAATAAAACAAGAATCGTAATGACTACAGCTTTTTTCATTCATCTCTCTCCCACAATTTCTGAAGCAGCAGAACAAATACTGCAATAACCAGTGCAAGAAGTACGCTTCCCGCCGCCATTTTATCCACAGACAGATCCGTAAACCAGTTATTAAACAGGTGCTGCAGGAAATACATATCTTCCTGCGGATAATTTCCTGCCACAAGATAGGCCTCCCGGAACACCTTAAAAGAGTTCAGAAACGAAAGAACCACAATGGTAAAAATCAGCGGTCGGATCAGCGGCAGCGTAATCTTAAAAAACTGCGTCATTCTTCCTGCACCATCCATCTCTGCCGCCTCATACAGATCCGGGGATATCGAGGAAAGTCCTGCAAGCCAGAGAACCATTGTATAACCCAGATTTTTCCAGATATAGCTGAACACCAGCACAAAAAACGCAGCGCCGGTGTTCATCCAGTCGATCGCATGGATTCCGCACAAATGCAGGATACCGTTGACAAAACCATGTTTGTCAAACATCAGTTTCCAGAGCAGCACAAGCGATGCCGCCGGAATTGCCATAGGCACCAGATATGCAGCTTTGAGCAGACGCAGCTTTTGATGAAATGCCATCTGCCATGCGTGCAGCAGAAAGGCAAGTACTAAGGAAATCCCCAGCAACAGCGGCAGACATACCAGAAGAAACCGCAGCGTATTTTTTACGGCAAGCAAAAATGCACGGTTATGTAACACAATGCGGTAGTTTTCGAGTCCGCAGAATCTGCCACTGACCGCCTGCACAAAGGAGCGGCGGATCACATCCATAAACGGCAGGAGAGAAAAAACCGCCACTCCACAGAACCCGGGAAGTAAAAATGACAATCCCGTCCACTTACTCCGCCTCATACAACTGCACCTTCTTCCTGATGGCAGAAAGCGTATCTTCCAGTGACTGCTTCCCCTGCAGATACTTTTGTCCTTCACTCAGCACCAGATCCCGCGCCACGCGGTCGTTCCACGTCGGTGTATCAAGACTTTCCAACATTTTTGTCAGGTCTTCCTGCTGTTTTTCAGAAATTTTCTTTACTTCATAATTGATCTCATAACTACCGTCCGATGAACTGCTTCCCATCTGGCTTTCCCGACTGTTTTTGCACTCTGTATCCAGTGCCATGCGATTGATGGAAAAGCCTTCCGTCATCTGGTTTTGTCCTTTTGCAGAGAGGGCTGTGTTAATAAATGCCTGTGCATTTTTATTATCTGCACTTTTCTGTGCCAGCCCAAGGCTTAAAAACGGAACAAACGATTTATGCTCTCCGGCATCAAACAGGGTAAACGAGCCTTTGTAACTGCTTTCTATTCCATAAAGCTGCTGCACATCATTTACACTTGTCAGCGATCCAATCGCAATCTGTCCCCCTCCCATCAGTCGGGACATTGCTGCACCTGTGCCCATCCCCAGCAGACTACCCTCTGCGAAACCGTTTGCAATTTCATCGGTAATCCGGTCTTTTTCCGCATAACCATCGGCATCATACAACGCTTTTGCGGTTTTCAGAAACTGTCTGATCTTCTCCTGATCCACACCCGTTTTTGTTTTCCATGAGGCACTGTCGGCATCGTAAAGCATCCCAAGTGTGGTCTGCGGTCCCCAGTTTCCGAATACTTTTTCTTTTTCAGAATTCAAAGAACCGGCATAGTTCTCCAGCTGCTTTAAATTCACACCGGCATCGGTCAGATCCTGTGCTCCCTCCACAACGGTACAGTAAAAACGCACCGGAACCTGATTGATTTTTCCTTTCTTTGTATAAGCATCTGTAATATTGGTAAAAAGCCCTTCTTTTTCATTCGCTGCTTTTACATAACTGCCAAGATCGGCAAGTACCCCCTTTTGTACATAACTGTCTACCGGAAGCCCGTCAAGTATCAGCACGTCCGGACCTTTCCCTGCAAGCACTTCCGTATTTAATGTTTTGATAGCATCCTCCGCAGTGACACCGTCCTCTCCCGACATACCGATGGTCTTTTTAACCATCACATCCAGATGGTCTTTCTGATAAGCTGTGATCAGCTGCTGCAATGCATTGGAATCCTCCAGTGCATATACGGTAATCTGATTTTGCGGCACCGCAGAAACGTCCGCATCATATGTGTAACGATAACAATGCCGCGCGCCCTGTGAGTCATTGACAAAAACCATATAGTTTTTATCATCGAATTTATACAGTGCCTGAAGTGTCACATTCCTGTCTCCTAAACTTGTAAGTTCTCCGTTTATCAGCTGTTCCGTGGTGCTTCCCCCAATTTTATGGTAAAAAAGTCCATCGTTGTCTATATAATACAGTTCATCTCCGGAATCCCCCATTGTCATGGCAATATTATTGCTGTCCGAATTATCTGAATCGCGGAATTTACCCATTGCCTGCTGCAGCACGTCATCGTTTTGCATACGCTCCGCAAGTGCCCCGCTCTTGGCATCCGCAAACTGGATCCCTTTGTCCATCATAAGCGCAAGCTTTGTTCCTGCCGGAATCAGATGATTAACTTTCTCGGAAATATCGGAAAATGCTTTGCTCATCTCTCCGGTCTGTGGATTCACCTCATAGACCACCCAGTTTAAGTCAGTCACGAACAGTTTATTGTCGGCATACACTGCGGAAGTAACAAAATTCTCCGTATCATCACTTTCTTTTCCAGTGGCCTGATATTCGGGAAGCTGCAAATTTACTTTTGTTACTTTTCCGTCTGCTGACACCCGTTTCATTCCGGATTTTTTATTATACCCAAACATTGCTGCCGACCCATCCTCTCCATTCACGGCAGCCACATAGCAATCTGTTTTTTCAAGTTCTTTCTGCGACCATGTCTTTCCCTGATCTTTCGAATGCGCAAGAAACAGTTTCCCGTTGTCGTTATCATAGCCAATCAGTGTAAGCTCCCCTTCTTTACTTTTTCCAACAGCGTTGATAACCTGCAGATTGTCCGGCAGGGTTACTTCGCTTTCCACAAAACGTCCTTTGCCGCCCTGTGCGGACGCGGCATCCTCTGTATTTTTCTGATTACCGGTGCCATGGGAACCGCAACCTGCCAGCAGCCCTGCCACTGTGACACATACCATCAGTAACAGGGAAATTTTCTTTTTCATCTTCATTTCTCTACAATCTCCTTTCTGCCTTTAAGTGTAGCAGAGCTTTCTTAAAATTTTCTTTAAGGGAATCTTTAATTTTCCGGTACATTTAAAGATTTCTTTAAGATAAATCTGCTATACTAAGGACAATTACAAGAATAACGACGAGGAAATCAAATGAAAATTCTGCTGATAGAAGATGACAAAAATTTATGTGAAATGCTGCGCTTTCAATTGGAAAAAGAACACCACACAGTAGAGATCTGCATGGATGGACGCGACGGGCTGGATCTGGTTCTGCAGGATGCCTATGACCTGATTCTCCTGGATCGCATGCTGCCCACCATGAACGGACTTCTTGTTCTGCAAAAAGCCCGAAACAAAGGCATTTCCACTCCTGTCATTATGATCACAGCCCTTGGAGAGCTGTATGACCGTGTGGAAGGACTCGACTGCGGTGCAGACGATTACCTTGTGAAACCGTTTGCGTATGAAGAACTTTCTGCGCGCATCCGCTCCATCGGCAGACGCAATCATGTATACGATGACAACAACCGGTTTTCTTATGCGGATATTACATACGACAGCCGGCTGCGGGAACTGACCGGGCCTAAAGGAGAGATACAGCTTTCCGGGCGGGAAGGACGTCTTCTGGAGATTTTTTTGCAGAACCCCTCGATGATCCTGCAACGTCTGGTGCTTCTTTCCCGCGTATGGGGTGCGGATGCCCCGGTAGAAGAAAGCAATCTCGATACCTACATCCATTTTGTGCGCAAACGCTTACAACAGGTGGGAAGCCATGCAACCATAGAAACGGTGCGGGGAATTGGTTACTGTATCAAATAACACATGGGAGGAAAAGATGTTTCAAAAATTACACCGGCAACTGACTTTTTTCTGCACGGTTATCACAGGGGCAATTCTTCTGGCACTCAGCGTAGTGTGTCTGCTTTTTGCGCGAAAGGCAATTGTCCAGACGGGATATACCGCCTTTCAGAAAGAACTGGTTTCTGTGATTGCCAGTCTGCAGAGCCAGGATTATATCTCCCATCAGTGGTTAAAGCAAATGCAGGAACAGCATCATTTCACCATTTACCTGTACGATAATCAGGAGTCTCTCTACTATGACCGTCTGCAGGACAGCCACTGGGAGGATCTGCGCAACGCGGTGCTGAAAAAATGCGGTACAGATATCTTTACCGGGAAAGACGGACAGACGATTGCGCATAAAGAACTGACCTATCGTTCTTCTGCAAGAGAAACTTACTATGCCTCTGTCGGATATCTGCTGCGCGGAAACGGACAAATCCGTTTTGTGATTCTCTACGACACTTCCCATCAGACAGGCCAGATTGCGCATATGACCATAGGAGTATTTGCAGCCGATCTGATAACCTTTCTTTTGCTGATTCTGTTCTTTTGGTTCTTTACCGGACGCATGGTACAGCCACTGGAAATTTCACAAAAAAAACAGCAGCAATTTGTTGCCGCTGCCTCTCATGAACTCCGTTCCCCACTTACCGTAATGCTGTCCGGATTGGAAACGGTAGAAAAATCGGAATCTTCCACGGAACGGCATCATTTTCTCTCTCTGATCCGGCAGGAAGGACTCCGCATGCAGCATCTGATTGCGGATATGCTGCTGCTTGCAAACGCTGATGCCCGCGGAATTTCCTTACAGATCAACGATGCCGCCCCTGATGATCTGCTGCTTTGTGTCTATGAAAAATATGAAAACCTGGCTGCTTCCAAGGGGATTTCCCTGCAGTTTTCCCTTGTGGATGCGGCTTACCGTGACTGCGCGCTGGATACGGAGCGCATCACACAGGTTCTGTCCATTCTTATGGACAATGCACTGTCTTATACCCCACAGGGGGGAAAAATCCTGCTGCTTTTGTCTCAGTCCGCGCACCACACCATCTTTGCCGTGGCAGACGACGGGCCTTCCATTCCGGAGGAAGAAAAAGCGCATATTTTTGAACGCTTTTATCGCACGGACCATGCACATACTGACCACGATCACTTTGGTCTGGGCTTATGCACAGCACAGGAAATCGTTCGTGCACATCACGGAAAGATTCTGGTACACGATCCCCGTGACTGCTCTCCGCTGCCTGAAGGTTTTCCACGGGATCGGGGCGTTGTTTTTACTGTGGTACTGCACGGATAAATTTCTAAAATACTATTCTGCTTTGTTACAGCAGGCAATTCCCAGCCCGTCCGGTCCAATATGACAGGACAGCCCCAGCGACAGATTATCGCACATGACATCCATACCCGGAAAGCTTTCTTTGATCTGCCGTATCCACTCTTCCGTTACTTCTGCGGTAGAACTTGATGCAGCCATAAGATATAGTTTTCCTGCTTCATAAGCCTCCTTAAAATTCGTCTCAAATTCTTTTTTCATTGCGTCTATCATTGCTTTTCTCGCATTTTTCATTCCACGGCACTTCTGATAGACATCTAACTTTCCCACACCAAATTTCATAACCGGCTTAATCTTCAGCACATCTGCTGCCACAGCTGCAACAGAACTGATCCGTCCACCCTTTTTCAGATATGTCAGCGTGCTGAGCCCCACATAAATGACCATATGCTGTCTGTTTTTTTCGAGAATGTCTTTAATTGTCTGTGCACGGTATCCTTTCTCTGCAAGCTCCACGGCATCGAGAACCGAACGGTGCATCGGCGTAGACACGCGTCCATTATCTACAACAAATACTCTTCCGGCATACGGCTCCTCCTGTGCCATTGCCTGTGCCGTCATGCAGGAACCGCTCAGACCGCTGCTGATCGGAATATAGACAAGTTCTTCATATTCCTGCAGCATGGCTGACCACATATGCATCACACTCTCCGGTGACGGCTGGGATGTTGCCACATCCGCACCTTTACGAAGCATTTCATAAAATTCCTCTCTGGAAATATCCACCCCTTCACGATATAATTTTTCATCAATATAAAAAGGCATTGGCAGTACGGCAATCCCCAGCTTAGATGCTTCGTTTTCTAAGATGCCACTGTGGCTGTCTGTCATGATTCCTGTTTTTTTCATAGAATAGTCCTGTCCTTTATCGTTTTGTTTTAGTATAACACAAAGCAGGGGACAATTATACTGCTGGCGTAAACTGTAACAAATATTTCCCCAGTTCCTCCAAAATCATCTGCTGGCTCTCCCGAGTATGAATCAATGCATAATAATTTCTTCCGTATTTTGCCTGTCTCTCCTCTTCCCGGATTCCTACGGCTTTTCCCTTTTCCGTCACACGCTTTATCTTTTCTTCTCCCTGCACGGTTTCCTCAAGATATCCTTTTTCCACAAGCAGCTGATTGATAAATGAAGCGGTCAGTTTCTTTCGATCGTTCTCTTCGCAGAGCGCATTGATCCGGTTTGTCAGTTCTGAAAGCATACAGGTGTCGGTCAGTTCCACCTCATCAAGTTTTTCCGGAGCGATATAAAACGGCAGCTTCTTTTTTCTTGCCGGAGCTGCTGTCGTGGTATCTACTGTCATACCGGAAAATGCCTCCGCTGTGGCAGTTTCTCCACCATGCGCGTTCAAAAATGCTGTGATAACCTGTGTAAAACGCGCACCATAACTTTCGATTTTCTGTGCACCCATTCCGTACACGGCTGCCATCGCAGTGGAATCCACAGGACATTTGGCACACATATCTTTTAATGTCTTATCGGAACAGATGATGTACGGTGGCACACCTTTTTCTGCGGCAAGCTCTGACCGGCATCTGCGAAGCTGTTCAAACAGTTCCTGCCCTTCCGGTGTCAGATCAGCAAGCTGCAATGCCTTTTTCTTCTCTTTTCCGGTCTGGATATAAGTTTCCTCCGTCTCATCTTCCACGACCACACAGTTGCTGCATTTTTCACAGGTACACGGACTGTTGTCCCCGAAATAGGACAGGATAAACTGGCGCAGACACTCATCGGTCTCGCAGTAACGGATCATCTCATTGAGTTTCCTCTGCTCATTTGCCCGCACCACGGGATCATCGGATGCCTGCCCGGATGTCACTTTATACTGTAACAGGCGTTTGTTGATCATGATATCCTGTTTCGAGAAAAATAACACGCACTCCGCTTCTTCCCCGTCGCGCCCGGCACGGCCAGCTTCCTGATAATAATATTCCAGACTCTGCGGCATATTGTAATGAAGCACATAGCGCACATTGGATTTGTCGATTCCCATGCCAAATGCATTGGTTGCAACCATCACACGGATTCTGTCATAAGTAAAATCATCCTGATTCTTTTTCCGTTCCTCTAAAGACAGACCTGCATGATAGCGTCCCACCGCAATGCCATATTGCAACAAAAGGGCATACACACTGTCCACATTCTTTTTCGTGGCACAATAGATGATTCCACTCTCATCCTCATGCTTTTTCACATAATTTAAGATACTGTTGTCCGTCTCTTTTCCGCCCTTGCGGTTGACCACACGGAAGAACAGATTTGGACGGTCAAATCCTGTCACGACTGTCACTGGATTCTGCAAATGCAAACTTGCGGTAATATCCTGCTTGACGCGCTCTGTGGCGGTCGCGGTAAATGCACTGACAACCGGACGGTCTGGCAGTTTTGCAAGAAAATCAGCAATTTCAAGATAGCTCGGCCGGAAATCCTGTCCCCACTGGGAAATACAGTGTGCCTCATCCACTGTCACCATGGAAATGTCGGCATAATATGCAAAGTCGAGAAAACGCGCGGTATTGAGCCGCTCCGGTGCCACATAGATAATTTTGTATTTTCCCTGCGCTGCATAGGCAAGTGCCACGCGTATCTGGTTTTCTGTCAGAGAACTGTTGATGTAGGCTGCATGCACACCTGCCTGATTCAATGCCTTGACCTGATCTGACATGAGCGAAATCAGTGGGGAAATCACAAGCGTAATTCCCTCAAGCATCAGCGCCGGAACCTGATAACACAGGGATTTCCCCGCGCCTGTCGGCATAATGCCAAGGACATCCTTTCCCTGCAGGATTCCGTCCATCAGTTCCTGTTGGCCCGGCCGCAGGCTGTCGTATCCAAAATAGTGTTTTAATGTTTCGAGTAAATTCAATTGGTTCTCCTTGTTGTGTTTTCTTTTCTGCTGTCCAGATGATCTTTCCTGTTTAGGTGCTAAGTGAACAGAAATCATCTATATACAGTAAATTTTAAAAATTACTTGACTGTAAAATAAAATGGGGTAATTCTTTTTATATTAAGAAATGGGTTTTTTGTCCGGTAAGCTGTTATCGCTGAAGGACTTGCTCGTTTCTTTTTTTATATCTATTATTTTTCTGCACCTCATCGTAATAGGCCTTATACCGGTACGCTGTCCTGCGGCTGATTTCCCCTTCTGCAACGATTTCCATAATTGTCATCCCACTCTCATATTTGACAGCAAAATCCCGGTAAGAAGTCATCCATGCTTCGTCATGTTTTTTTCTCCCGCCGGTATTGCGGTTTTTATATACTTCGAGTTCTGCCCGAAGCTGTTCGTTTTCCCGTTCCAGTTGCGCAATTCGCTGCAATGCACTTTTCAATGATGTAATTGTCATATGCCTCCCGTGCCACTTTTGTTTTTGACACAATTATAATCAATTTGCTTTCATGTGTCAATATCCGTTTCTGGCACATTTTCAAAAAATAATTTATAATGAAAGTGTAACAAAACAAACAAAAATTCTATTTATATATAGATTGCGCAATACGAGGAGGTGAAACAGGAAAATGCAAAAGAATACTCCACTTGAAACGATGTACATGGAGTATGCAAATACCGTAAAACATTTTTTAATTTCCTTATGCGGCAATTTTGATCTGGCAGAAGACCTGACACAGGAGACCTTTTATCAGGCATACAAATCAGCGCACCGTTATAACGGAAACTGTAAAATTTCGGTCTGGTTATGTCAGATTGCAAAACACTTATATTTTGATTATCTGAAAAAAGAGAAACATAAAACCACAGTCGGAATTGAACATTTAGAATCTTTTGAAGCAGTAAACAATCAGGGGAATCTTGAGGACACGTATCTCATAAAAGAAGAAACCAAAGAATTGCTATCCGCTTTAAGACAGGTAAAGCACCCTTATGGACAAGTGTTCTGGCTGCGGGCATACGAGGAAATGAGTTTTAAAGAAATCGGAGAAATTTTTGACAAAAGTGAAAATTGGGCGCGCGTTAACTATTTCCGCGCAAAAACAAAGATCAGAAAGGTAATTGAAGATGAAAATAACATGTGATATCGTAAGAGATTTAATGCCATTATATGTTGATGACGTCTGTTCTGACGACAGCCGAAAACTTATTGAAGACCATATAAATCATTGCAGCAAATGTCAAAACGAACTGGCAGCCATGAAAGATCCGATCGAATGTCCCCCACTTAGTGAAGTCGGAGACAGTAAGACTCCATTTTCTAAAATCAGAAAAAAAGTCCGGATCAAAATGATTGCTGCAATTATTTCTACCGCGTTTCTTGTAATGACTGCTATGTTTGCCATTCAGGAAGTAGGAGTACTTCACGACTTTTTCTCCCCTATGGATATAGCATTCATAGATAACAACCATGGTTCGGATGAATGGTTTCAAGTACGCATAAATGACGGTGATTATTTGATTTTTTCATCTGTTTTTTATAAAAAAGAAGTAATAAATGACATAAACAATCCCTATGATATAACCATACGCATTCTAGATGAGAACCAAACAATTGTTTTAAAGGATACAACTATTAAACTTGGAGAATCCATAAATTTACATTGTTTGAAATACAATAAAAATTACATTGTGCAGGTAAAATGTAAACCCGGAAGATATAATTTAAATTTTACATAATCCATCACTTAATGATGATTTTAATGCTTTATACTATTAAAATAAAAAATGGCATCGGTTAGGCTGCTCTAACCAATGCCATTTTTGAATGGAATATCCCCGTTTTGAAATTTTCCTCACTTATTGCATAACCATTGTTGTTTCGATTTATTTCTTCTCCAATACCTCTTGTGCCGTTTTTGCATCGTAGCCCAATGCGGTCAGTTTTTCTACGGTATCATTTCCCCTGTTGATCGCATCCAGAATTTCCAAGATTGATTCGCAGCCTTCGGTATAGCCTGAGTTATGTCCCTCGGTATAACCTGATTCATGTCCCTCTTTCCACATGGACTTTGCAAATTTCTTTTCATCAAATTCTGTTAACAGCATATGGCGCACCTCGCTTCGATTCTTGAGCAAAACATCCTTTAAAATGTCATGCCGGATACAATACGATATGGATTCATTCATTCGGCATTGTGTCCACTGTTTACATTAAGGATCCGGGTCTTGCATTCTAATGCTGGACATATAGACAAAAAGTTATTTGTTATGTCCCTCTTTCCTCTAACACCGGGACATATAGTGGAAAAGTCTCTTGTTATGTCCCCCTCTCCATCAGCACCGGGACATATAGACAAAAAATCATTTACGATGTCCCATTAGTACTGTCTTGTGGGACATACAAAACAATTTTTTCTATATATGTCCCAACTATATAAAAAAGAAGGACATAATCAAGAGCTTTTTCTGTATATGTCCTTCAACCACTCCCCATTGCCCCTCATTTTACCTGACCGTCAGTTGTCTTACCACTTCCTCAAACCGTTTCGTATGCTGTCTGATATCCTCCTGCGAAACTCCATAATACCGGTACACCTTTCGAAAATCCGCCCGATATCTGCGCATCACCCACGTCGAGCCGGATGTGAAACCACTGAAACTTTCATATGTTTTTTCTATTGATATGCTCTTCTGAAACTCCCGGCCGGTTTTCCGGTACAGATGAAAATCAATATCAAACTCTGTCTTTGGAACTGCCCTCGCAGCCTCGGTTCTCTGTTCGATCTGCTTCATAAACTCCATCACGCTTTTTTCATCCCACTGTTGTGGTCTTTGGGGCTCCGTGAGATCTCCAAGCAGTTCCGGACGATATTGCAACAGAAACGATGCGCGCATATTGGAATATTCTGTCTGGTATGTTTCATCCGATGAACTTACTTCGGTATACCCCAGTTCCCTGACCACATAATCTGCCACCTCATCCACGGAGTGCGAATCTGCCCTCAGAAATTTAATTACACGCTTTCGCCGGAAGTCATACATGCTCTTTTCTATCTTCTGTCTTAACGTTTTCTTTTTGTCTTTTCCGGCAATAAAAACGGATGTCGGGCCATCGGATTTTCCTATTATACGAATGTTATCTGCTGTTTTTTTCATATCAATTAATCTTTGAACCTTTCCTTATCCGGATACCAGATCACTTATTATAATGTCCGTTTAAAAAATGCAATGATCTGCTGCCATACTTCATCCTGGAAAAACATCAGGTCCGCATGCTCTGCACCATCAAGCGCAAGCAATGTCACATCACAGCCGGCTGCTTCTAACGCATCATACAATTCCTCACTCTGCGAAAAAGGCACGGTACTGTCTTTGGTTCCATGAATCAGCAGGAATGGCGGCGCATCCGGTGTCACTTTGGAAACCGGGGAATTCTCATAAGCTTCCTGCGGATGTGTCATAACATTAAATCCCATCAGCAGCGACTCTGAAGACATGGCTGCCTTTTCCACATCATCATATGGAAAATGGGACGCATCGGTCGGCGGATACCACGGACAGGCCGCCTGAACCTGACTGGAATACTCCAGATACTCACCTGTATCCAGTTTTTTATCCTGATCCAGTGCTGCCATACATGTCAGATATCCTCCTGCAGATTCTCCCATCACGCCAAATTTTTCACTGTTAATCCGATATCTTTTTGCATATGCACGAAGATATCGGATTGCTGCCTTGATATCACACAGCTGCATCGGATGCGTTCCCTCGTTGGATGTCCGGTACTCTACGCTGGCAACAACAAACCCTTCCTGCGCCAGTGTACCCAGATATGCCAGATGCGCTGCTTTGTCCATGCGCTGCCATGCGCCACCGCAAATCCATACAATACATGGATATGTCTTTCCTTCCCCGTCCTCCGGATAGATGAGATCCAGTTTGAGATCTCTCCGGCAATGACCGAACCAGGAATCAACCTGCGCATAAGTAATGTCTGTTGTCACAACATATTGTGGTTTTGTGGTTTCCGGTTTTAATATTTTCTTCATTATAATTTTCCTCGTTTCCGATGTGAAATTTCCTTTTCCTATATTTAAAGGGTTTCATATTAGTCTATACTAACCACGTCTTAACTTATCTTCGGACAATTATCAATCCAAATGAAACTGTGCGACAAAATCCCGGATCACATTGACGGACTGTGTGCACTCCTGCAGCTTGTCGTAACCCTCGGTTACAAGGTTCTGCGTACTGCCAGATTTCTCGGCAATACCGCTGATTCCGTCTGTGGACTGTTCCACCATGGAGTTGATCTCTGATACGGTAGAAGAGATCTCTCCAATGTGCTGCTCTAATGCATCCACTGCTTCTTTTGTCTGCTGCATGATCTGCTGGAATGTGTCCGCATCGGCATGATACTGCTCCCCCACCTGTGCGAAATGCTCATAATCCCCAAGAACGGTCTGTTCCAGAAATTCCATAATCGTTGTGAGGCATTCGGTCATATTGGAAACCGAACTGTTGACCTCTCCTACAATCTCGTCAATTGTGGAAACGGTATCCAGTGTCTGCGTTGCCAGATCTCCGATTTCGGAAGCAACAACCGCAAATCCCCTGCCCGCTTCGCCAGCCCTAGCTGCCTCAATATTGGCATTTAATGCCAGAAGGTTTGTCTGGGAAGAAATCTGTTTGATGTTGTCTGTCAGCGCATTGATCTTCTGTACGGATTTCGCCTGCTCCACAGCGGCATCCGTCTTCTGTTTCATGACCGCATACATCTGGTCTGTCTTGTGGCGGGACTCCGTACTGATCCGCTCCATCTCTCCGGCACGCTCCTGGATCTGTCCGGAATTTTTCTCGCCGTCCTCTGCCAGCTTTTGGATATTGTCAGAGCTTTCCTTCATAATGCCCACATTTTCAACAATATGTGCTGCATTCGCACTCGTTTCTTCCATGCCTGCCGCCAGTTCCTGCGTAGCCGCCGAATTGTCCTCCGCATAAGCGCTGTTCTGTTTCATAAGCTGGTTTAAATTTCCGGTATTTGTTTCCAAAACCTGCTGCGTCTGCTGCAGGTTTTCCATCATCGCCCGGAGCTTCTTTCGCATATCGTGGATCTTTGTTGCCATATCCCCGATTTCATCCTTCTGCTTCCGCAGCTTTGCTCCAGCCTCTGTCGGGCGGAAATCCAATGCAGCGGTCTGCTCAATCACAGAAGTCAGCTGACGGATTGGCTTTGTTAAGCCGGTACCCATAACAATACCAATCACTGCCGAGAGAATAAATGCAACAATCATTGCAAGAATAATCATCTTTGCAAGTCCGTATGCCTCGGAATAAATCTCCGACACCGGTGCCGTAAGCACCAGCTTCATGCCATTGTCCAAATTGTAAAATGCAAATTTCTTGTTTACATTTTTATAGGAATAATCCATCGTCTTTCCCTGATTACCGTCATCTCCGATAAAATCCGCGCTCTTAGAAAGCGAGGAATCCAGATCGGAAAGCTTTGTGCCCTCATCCGCATTTTTGTGGTACATGACTGCTGCCGATGCATCCGTCAAAAATGCATATCCACTCTGGTATACTTTTGTCTCGTCAACCAGATCGGTAATCTGTGAAAAATCGATATCCATACCAACAATACCGATCGATGTTCCATCTTCTGCAAACAATGGCACAACGTATGAGATCATGTAAATATTGATATTTTCATTCATGTACGGTGACATCCAGATAGCTTTCTTTGCCTGTACCGGAAGATAATACCAGCCGACATGCTCCACATCGCTTTCATCATACATGGAAAAATCCGTCGGTGTCAGGCACTGCAGTTCACTGTCAACTGACTGACGCTGTGCAAAGACACCGGATGTCGGATTGGAGTAATCCGGATTATACCGCAGATATGCCGTCACTGCCCCATTTGTATGGTTTGCAAAATCAAGCACCGCCTGCTGTACCGTCTCGGTGTATGTATCCGCATAATCCTTGTTCTGCCGGAACGAATCATAGTCAAAATTACTCATTGCGACTTCACTGAGCGTATCCACCGACTGCTCAATCTTCTGAATCGTGGAATTGATCTCTTCAGTCTTCTTCTGCCCGGTAAGCTGCATCATGGTCATTGCATCTTTTCCGGCTGTCCGCACAGAATTTGAAATTGCAATCACCCCGATCAGAACCGATGTAAAAAGAGAACAGATCAAAATAGATGCTATAAGCTTTGTCCGTACTGATTTCATAATCCTTTGCCTCCCAAACTCATTTTTTCTGTTGTTTTTATAAGTAGTCCCCTTATGTATTCCGAAAATCATCCAGTACCGGTATCTGCAGAACGGTATCCCGGTAATTTTCACTTTCCATTATAACATACCATGCTGAATTTTTTAGATGTAATCGGAAATATATGGAATTTTATGAAACAGTACATCATCCAGACGGTCTACCGCTTCCTGCTTTCCTTCAATGCGTTCAAGGGCATACAGACGCTCAGCCGTTTTATATCCCAGTAAAAGGGTAGTCAGCGTACCTATCTCCATTTTTAACTTATACTCTGCCGGTTCATCGGTCAGCATACATGTTCCATCGGAAAAACAGAGCCGAAAACTGCGATTGTTCCACGGAAGCAGGTGATCCTCAATTTCAAGTTCGATATACAGTGTTCCGCCATCCGGATCACATGGATAATCCTGTAAAAAGCTCTCGATATCAATAATCCGTCCCATGGCATACGGCCGGATCGTTTCCTTGATATCTCCATCATCCATCTCAAACGCAATCGGTTCGCTGAAATAGGTATAGCCATGCACCGCATCGATCATGGAATCATGCGCGTGGATATACTCCCACAGCCCCTTTTTTGCCTCGCGGTTTAAGTAGATCATTTCCTTGATATGCATGATATCGTTTTTGATCAGATAGACCATAAATCCGCATGGCTTGTCCTTGGTGTTATAGTAAACTGCCACGTTCGTATCGTCCTCATCCCAGCGCCAGTATTCCTCCCACGCCAGTGCATTCCGGAACAGGCAGCCGTGTGTGATTGATGCAAAATGCGAATGCAGCTCATGAAAATCGGTATTGTCCCAGTCCACACGCCGTACATATCCGGGTGCTTTTACTTTCGTCGGAATCTGACGGTCCTTGATATTGAAAGAAATTTTATTGGATATAATCTCCCAGCCCAGATGATGATACAGCGGTATGGAATATGGATACAGAAGGGCAAACGATCTTCCCTGCTGTTTCATATGTTCCAGACTCCGATACATCAGTTTTTTCATAATGCCCTGCCCGGTATATTCCGGATATGTACAAACACTCGTAACAAATCCAACGGGAAATACCTCCCCGTATATATTCATTTTCAATGGATACACGGCAAACTGGGAAATCAGGGTATCCCCGTCAAAACATCCCAGCACATCCGCACGCTCCAGTACCGGGAACTTCGACTGTTTGATCTCTTCATCTTTCCATCCGGTTGCCGTCAGTTCATCCTCCGTTACCTGAAAGGTATAGCGCAACAGCGCGTTGTACTGGTCCAGATCCTTCACATCCTTTGGTTCTAAGTAGCGTATGGCATAATTTTCTACCGAATTCATTTTTCCTCCTTCGGAATTTCTTCTTTAATAATGAGTATTTCTTCTTGATTTATAAATTCTCTTAAAATTCCCTTAACACTATACTGTTCCCCTATATCAGTGACATCAATTTCATTTATACAAAGATATAACCATGGCAGCTTTTGGGAAAGCTTTTCCATAAGATCTACAATACCATATGTTGTAAGGCTATTCTTCGAAGTATAGACAAAATATTGTCTATGTTCAAATCCATTCATTTTCATAAACTGGCTTATGTCCCGATATGCCTTTTTATAAAACTTGGGATTGATGGTTATTTTAGGTCTCGGATAATTTATTGCCAAGTCCTTCTGGCTCAAATCAAAAGTAATTTGTTTTCGGCTTGAACCGTTTTTTGTTTTATTTTCCATATTATGCACTTATCATCTGTTTTCTCTTTATTTGCGCTAAAACATCTTCACTTTTATTATTTTCGTTCCATGTGCAGGATGTTGCATAATTCAAAAACCACTTAGAACGTGTCAGGCGCATAATAATCGTCCACATATCAGAAAAATCGTTTTTCTTTTCTCCAGCACCGAAAGAAAGGACTTCTCCTTCTGCCACACATGAAATATTTTTTTTATCAAATTCCATTTTTATAGTTTCATAAATATTTGACATTGTATATCCATTTTTCTCTATTATTTTTTTGTCAAATGTAAAATCTACTCTCAGCATAATCATTCCTCCCCATATAATATTATTCTCCGATTCTCCATCATTTCTTTCAATTATATCATTGTATATATGCATCATCAATATCTTTCGCTGATTGTCCCTTTGGTTATGATCCGCAGGTTATCTGTCATACAGACCATAATTCGGTTCTGCTTCCTGTAGTATTATTTTTCTTTGACAGTTACTGTCATGCGTACCTTCGTGCCATCTTCTTTCGCATAAATATATGCACGTCCCCTGCCGACGGCGGTGATCACACCGGTCTCATTTACCGTGGCAACATTTGTGTTTGAACTGTAGTACTCCGGTTTGTTGCCGGAGGATACCGTTACCTTCGGCTGACATGTTTCGCCGGCCGTTAACGAAATCTGTTCCTGTCCGACGGTAATCTTTGGCTTCTTTACCGTGACCTCACAGGTTTTGCTGACACCGTCGACTGTGACCGTGATGATGGCTGTTCCGTTTTTTACAGCGGTAACTCTGCCCTCATTGTCCACCGTGGCTACGCTTTTTTTATTTGTTTTCCACCTGGGAATACTTTTGGATGTGGAAGAAACGGATAACCGGAGCGTCCCCTTCCGGTAAAGGGATGCGGATGTCCGGTCCAGCCGGACCGTTGGCTGCTTTACCGTCACTTTACAGGTCTGGGAGGTTTTATCTGCCGTGACCGTGATGGTAGTTTCACCCGGTTTTTTTGCTGTGATCACGCCGTTTTCGTCCACCGAGGCGATGCTCGAGCGGGCGGATTTGTACGTGACCGGATGCCCGGTTGATGTCTCGGCTTTCAGCCGGGCCGTATATCCGTTCTCCAAGGATATGGATTTCTGACTTAATGTAATGACCGTTTTTTCAACTGTAACCCTGCAGCTTGCCTCCCCATTGGCAATTTTTGCAGTGATCGTAGCATTACCGGCCTTTTTCGCCGTGATCTTTCCATAAGTGTTCACGGACGCGACTGCGGAATCACTCGAAGAAAACTTTGGTTTCTTTCCGGTAGAAGTAATCACAGTCAGATAATACTCGTCTCCAATTTTCATGGTCTTACTGTATTTTGTCAGCAGAACGTATTCGTATCCGCTGGCAGCATATACTGTTGTGATTCCGTTGTAACTGGAGAATAAAAGCATGGAAACCATGCAGAAGACAGCCAGTGCTGACTTTAAGAAGTTCTTTTTTGTGTGTAACATATGCCCCCATTTCCGGTTGCAGAAACAAACGGGACAATCAGCTTGTATAAAAATCTAGCATATCTTCTGCGGTTTGTAAAGGGATTTTTGTTTTAAAAATAGAAATGAAAAACTCTGTATTTATGAATGCCGGAAACTATCTGGGCAGTCTTTCTTCACGTTCTGTAAGTCTTGCCTCAAAACCACAGGGTGAATCAAGATACCAGTATGCCACCGAACAAACATCGTCCTGTCTTTCAAACAGTCCATATGGAGAAAGACCTATTTGCTGCAATGTCACCCGGATATCCTTATCAAAGCATATCGGATCCAATATATGCCACCGGTAAAGGCCACGCATTGGAGGACAATCATCATTAAAATAAGCAGACTGATATAAAGAATCACTTTTTGAGTAAAAAGGATATCCTATAAATGGGGTACAGAAATTCTGTTCTTTAAATTTTCCATTTTCAGTGCCCGCATAACTCCAGGCACCTCCAAAATAATCCTCCGTTCCTGTACCACAGATTGTCGGGTATTCAACATCTCCGTCAAGGTAAAATTTCATTTCACCTTCTCCCCACCAATAACGTTCCAGGGCAGCAATTCCCACATAAGTTCCTATATATTGTCCTCTTCCTCTCACCTGATCAAGGATGGTATAATCTTTTTTCTTACCGGTTAGTGGCTCACGTCTCCATTGTGCGCAAAAATACCCGGCATTCTCAGGAACCGGTTTTAAGTTATAATCTATCTGATAAAAAAATCCACCAATATCTGCCGGGTGCTGGTTTTCTATTGTTATCTTTGCATGTTTCTTAAATGGCATTGGAAAATAACAATGGAATCCCCTTACAGGATTGACTACAACCGGCAGGGAATTTACCGCACAGTCTACCCCAAAACCACAACAGAAAAAATCTCCCACCGGACATTCTACGGATGGTTGTTCTTCCCCATCCCAGTAAATACGCAAAACCAGATCCCTTAAAACAAAACATCCTTTTTCTGTTTTATTTGTAACCGTGAAAAAAATATGCTGAATAATTCCCGGTCCTTCAATATCTGCCAGTACTGTCGTTTCTCCTGTCAGAAGAGATGTACACGGTGAACCTTTTCTTCCTTTTCCCAGTTCTCCTGATGCCTGCCCTCCGGCACCTTTTTTTCCTTCTTTGTTTTCTCCTGTAATTGATCTGGACTGACCACCGTCCAGAATCATAACCTGACTCATATCAAACATTATTTGTCCCTCCTATCATTGTGTCACGTTCAAAAGGGGAATTTTCCCATTTGAATTTTCCCTGAAACTTCATTGGAGATACCTCTGTTTCTTTGCGGATTCCATCATGTTTTATTCCAAGGAACTGTGTGATATACATTACTGCAAACACACCTGAAGCCCACGCACATTTTCCACATCCGTTGCTCCTGCTTACTTCCCCCCTGTGGCTTTCTACTCCATATGGCCACCACCACCAGCTTCCATCAACATCTGCCAGACGAAGTAATTCTGTCAGTCTGCCTTCTTTTCCTCTGAACTCTTCTTCGTTTTCCGCTACAGACAATGCGCTTATAAACCCCGGAAAAGTAGCTCCTGACATTGCCCCCCAGCGGATTCCTTTAATTTCCGCATCGTAAGTAGGATTTTCCGTTACTGTGAAATTCATAAAATTTCTGTACAGATCATCAAAATAATCACAATATCCATAAAATGGCATTAACGTTGTATCACTTTCTTCACCATCATGCATAAGAAGGTTAATTTTTCCATCTTCTACAACATCCTGTAAAAAGACAAGTGCCGTATCAAGAAACGGTTTTCTATAATTTTCTTCCCAAATCCACATTTTTTGTGAATTTCCCGTTCCCCCGATGCCCTCAAGGTACTGTCTCTTTCCGCCAACCGTAACCGTCATTTCTTCATCAATTGCCATTTTTAACTGTTCAGCCTTTTGGGTATAATGCGAATATTTTTTCACATCATGAAAAACCTCCCCACAGATCTCAGCCATGCTTTGAAAAGCTTTCCATACGCAAATATTACTTCCTGTATGATATTTCCCTAATGCCAGTGCATCCGAAATCCAAGTACATGGATATAAACAATCGTTATCATCCTCTGTACGCTCCACCTGATCCATAATATCCACAAGTTTTTGGAAAATTTCCGGTCTATTTTTTAAGATCTCCGCTTTTCCCGTATTTTCAAAAGTAATTCCTGCTAACAGGATTCCCGCCAACGAATTTCCCAGCGAATGTGTAACTCCGCCCCTGCACTTGTCCCCTTCAGGTCTGATCCCATAATTTATAAACCATTCCATTCCTTTCCATGCCAGATCCGGTTCCAGAATACAGAATGGAAGAAATGCATAATACATATCCTTCATCCATATCTGTCGTGTTGCAGGAAATGAACCCCAGTTTGATCCAGTCACTTCCCCCGATGCATTCATTGCAATCGCATGAAAGCACTGCATCACTGCTCTTTCAAACAAAGCACCTTCCACCGGATGATCTTCCACTACCAGTCTTCCTAACATATTTCTGAAATAGTTATGTGTCTGCTCAAACCAATAACTGCTGTTGTTTCTGATCTTTTCTGCCTCTTCATATCTTCCCGGAGCATAAATGACAGAAGGAATCCATATATGTTCCGCTGCCGGGAGTGAAAACTCTGTTGTTTCTCTCCCGCTCCCCTGTAAAATGCTTATCTCATTTTTCAGGAAATCGTCTTCTGCATCTGTTTCACCAATAATCCGGATTTCACCATTTACCGGATCCGGACCGGTATTTTCAATACACATGCCATATACAAAAGCATTGCTTCTCGTATCACCGTTTTCGCTTATAGGGGCATACAAAATAATAGAGACCTTTACATTTCCAAAGTACAAAAGTGTTCTCGGAAATATATTATCAACCAAATCCATTGTATATTCCGTGTTTTTGTCAATTTCCTGTTTTTGCCCATTTATAAAGATTTCATAAGATACTGCCACCGAAGAGAAATCTTTATGCATCCATACGCCGGGAATGTCATCTGCCGGATAACAATCCCGGTAGAAATTTGCTGCTTTGATTTTACCGGATTCTCCCATGTGGACAAGCACCTTATTGTTGGAAATATCAAAGGTGCACCTGTCATCCCGGGGAATTTTTCCGTAATAGCTTTCCTTATTTCCCGTCTCAGACCGTCCATCTTTTACTTTTATGTAAAAATATGGATTCAACTCTGAAAACAAAGCATTATATAGTTTATTTTTCATATTTATTTTATAGCTCCCGCTGTTAATCCTGATGTTATATGTTTCTGTGCCAGTATATATATGATTACAATAGGAATTAAAGACACGGTAAGACCGGCAATGAATAAATCCCATTCTGTATTTGTACTGCTCCGGAAAACATAAAGGTTCATGGTAATCGTTCTGAGTTCTTCTTTTCCAAGCATAATATTCGGGAAAACAAAATCATTCCAGCACCATAAAAAATATAGTACCCCTAAAGTAACGGTTGCAGGTTTCAGTAAAGGAAAAACAATCTGTACCATGCTTCGGAATACTCCACAGCCGTCAATCATTGCAGCTTCTTCCAATTCTGCCGGAACACTTTTAAGAAATCCCATATAAGTCATAATTCCAAATCCGCAGTTCAACCCACCATACATAAGTGCCAGACCAAACAGTGAATTATTTAAATGTGCTGTCTTCGCCATAATCGTAATGGCAATCATAACCGCATGAAACGGAATGACCTGACCTAAAATAAAAAAGATATAAAAGCCGGATGATAATTTTCCTTTCAGGTGAGAAATTCCATACGCTGCCAGATAGCTGACAATCAAAGATATAAATACCGTAAGAACCGTTAAAACTGCCGAATTCAGAAAAGAAGATGCATATCTCATTGTCTTCATTGCCTGAACAAAATTATCTAAATATAAAGATGTTGGAAAAGAAACAAAATTCGTAAGAATTTCTTTCCCCGTCTTAAAAGAATTCATCACAATCAGGAATACCGGGAGCATAAAAACAGTTCCCAATACCAGCATAATTATGCCTTTCCATATATTTCCTTTTGCTTTTGTCATGCCTGTACCTCCTTCTTTCTGGTCACATAAAGCTGTACAAGAGTTACCGCTGCTACCATAAGAAACAAAATAACCGATTTTGCGGATGCATATCCATACCGGAAAGATCCAAATGCATCATTATAAATATCAAGTGCAATTGTCTGTGTGCTTCCTCCCGGTCCGCCTCCTGTTAAAGCAAACGGTATATCAAACGCTTTAAAACTATTTGCAATGGATACAAACAAATTAACTGTAACCGTTGTCATTAATAATGGAATTTCAATATAACGAATTTTTTTTAAGCCAACACATCCATCCAATTTTGCAGCTTCCAGTACATCCTTTGGAATTGTCTGAAGGCCTGCAATATATAAAATCATCAAGAATCCTGTTCCCTGCCAGATACTTACAATAGATGTGGCAAAAAAAGCCCATCCCGGTGTTCCAAACCAGCTTATATTGGCCAGAAAATGGTTTGATAGCATTTTTCCAACATCCGGTATTGCTCTTGTAAAAATAAAATACCAGACATAGGAAACCATTACCCCACTGATGATGTTAGGTATGAAAAACATTGCTCTCGAAACACTTCCCCCAAATACTTTTTCACTAAGGAAAAACGCGGTGATAAATGCAAGTATATTAGTAAATATAATTGTAATGATTCCCAATATCAGTGTAAAAATAATTGCCTGTTGAAAATCCTTATCATGAAACAAACGCACATAATTGTCAAATGCCACAAACTCTTTTGTTCCCTTCATCAGATTCCAGTTGGTAAGAGAGTTCGGCAATGTTCCCCCCAGCAATGGAATAACCAATGTAAATGTATACAGGAGCAGTGCCGGGAGCATTAACAATAAATATCTTTTTCTATTTTTTTTATATATTGAATCGGTCATGATATCCCCCCTCATATAAGATAAAGAGGAACGCAATGTCCTCTTTATCTTTTTGGTTTACTATGGGTTAAGAAGTTCCTTATTACTTTCATCCAATTGCGTCAATGCCTGATCTTTGTTTACAGATCCCGCCATATATGCCTGAATAATATTGCCAATTTCCGTATTGCTCCCTGCTGGCAGCTGCTGATATACCCACGGTCGGTTCGTGCCATTATCCATATATGCTTTGTAATCATCCATATATTTTGCTGAATACTGTCCCTCATATGGCATACATGGAACAGCTTCTCCCATGGCATCATTTGTATTTGCGAACCAGCCGTCTTTACTTGTATCATCACTTAAATAATCCAGAACCTTTAAGCATGCCTCTTTATTTTTTGTATGACTATTAATGGCACATGCAACACCAACATCAACATCCAATTTTGCATCCGATGGGTCATCCGTGACAGGTGCAGCAAATAATCCGATTGGAAGATCCGGATCAATGGTGGATACATTCAATAATGAAAATTCTCCTGAAAACAGCATTGCCGCATCTCCATTCGCAAAAGCAGTAAATCCGGCTGTAGAATCTGAATCCATATAATTACCTCCAGAATTTTCTTTCATTAAGTCCAGAAAAGCGAATACATTATCAGACTTATCTGTTTTATAACTTCCAGATCCGTTGTTCATGGATTCTATCCAGCTTTCCATATTGTCGTTCTTATCAACTGCCGCTCCTTCCAGACAGCTGAATGCATGATTCAATGTCCAGGAATCTTTATAAGTAGCTGCAAAAGGTGTGATACCTGCATCCTGAAGCTTTTTACAGTCTTCTTTTAATTCGGAAAATGTAGTTGGTACTTCTTTGATTCCTGCTTTCGCAAACAAATCTGTATTGTAAAAGATTCCGAGGAATTCCTGTCTAAGTGGATATGCGTAAACTTTACCATCATCACTGGTAGCTTTCAACGAATAGTCATATACCTTTTTTGTGAATTCCTGATCACTCAAGTCCATAAGATACCCATTCTTTGCAAACTGTTGTACCTGTGCATATGGAGTCAGCCAAAACATATCCGGCAGATCATTGGAAGCTGCCCTTGCACCAAGATACTGATTGTAATCACCTGTTGCCGGCTGAATAGAAAGTTCTATTTCATCCTGCATTTCATTAAATTTAGCAGCAGCATTATCAAATGTATCCTGTCCGCCCCCACCAAAAATAACCATCGAAACTTTTGTCCTGTCCGAACTTCCTGTTTTTTCTGGTGATGATGCCCCACATCCTGCTAGTCCAGTTACCAGCACAGCTGCGAGTATTCCCGCCAGAATTTTTTTTGTTTTTCTCATCTTTTTTACCTCCCATGTCATTTAATTTTTGATATAATTATGATAACATGCACCATGTACGAAATGTACTGCACAATATTTTACATTTGATTCACAGATTTTGACATCATCTGGACTTTTCATTAGGGAAAATACATAATAGCCTTAACAAATATATAGACTACAGAGGAGGTCTGCAATGAAAGTTATAAAAAAGAAAGTCAGCAATTTTATAAAAATGCTCAGCATTAAACAATTATATTTTACAGCCGTACTTCCATTATCCATAATTGGATATATCCTTATTGCATTTTCCGTCCGGAATGTTTACTTTCACCAGATAAAAAACACACTTACCTCGGAAACGCAAAACGCTATTATGAATAAAACTGACAATTTTAACAGGTATTTTGATTCCCTTTATTATGCAACTGATTCCATCATTTATTCTGATGCCACACAGCAATTTCTTCGAAAGAACCTTGTGTCCCCATCGACAAATGATCAATTGCAGTTAGCAGAAATTTTAAATAACTTCATGAACCAGCCTTCAGATTCTTATATTATAAACAGTTGGGCAACCTCTAATCCCATGATTACCATCTCCATTCAGAACGCAAACGAGGATCTTTTTTCAACAACCGCTGTTTATGAAACGGAACGGAAGCACACAAGCGCATTACTTAGTCTATTAAAAAATGATATTATTTCACTCCACGGACAGGGAGATCTATACTGGGATTCCCAAAGTAAAAGCTTATATTTTTTTCGCGCCATATACAACAGTCAGATATCTCAACCGAATCAATTTCTAGGTTTATTTTCGGTACGCCTAAGTAAACGGGTCTTTTCGGATGCTATAGGATATTACGCTCCATCAGCTTCGACCTCTTACTGTTTTGCCAATTTAAAGGGTGAAATTATCTCTAATTTTTCCCTTTTATCTGATTCTGACTGCCGTGAACTATTAAAAAAAAATAAACTGACCTTATATCATTACAATTACCATATAAGTTCTCCAAAATTAAAATATGGCAACTTTATACTTATGGGAATTGTAAATGATTCAAAATTATATGCCGGCTCCTATCGACTGCTACGACACTTGCTTATCCTTACCACTATATCTCTGCTATTAATTACAGGTTCCATCACCCTGGCTTACGGAGTAATTGCAAACCGCTTTAATCAGTTTATTAAGAAATTAAATTCTACGGATTCTTTTGGAAAAGCATCTTTTATACATATGAATGTAAAGGGTGAATTTGAAGAACTTGAGGACGTGTATAACTCTATGCTTGTCAGAGTATCCCAACTTACTTCCTCCCTGCATGCTCAGGAGATTGCTACAAAGGATGCCGAATTGGCCTCTTTATATGCACAGATCAATCCTCATTTTTTATACAATACTCTTGACTGTATTAATGGTCTTATTTCTTTGCAGAAAAAAACGGAAGCACAGGAAGCTATTATTTCTTTGAGCAAATTATTAAGGTTTGCCATAAAAGAAAGAAATATTGTTCCCCTGAAAAAGGAATTAGAATACGTGAGAAATTATTTATTCATTGAGAAAATCCGCTATCAGAATAAACTGCTTGTTCTGATTGATGTACCAGAAGAACTGCATGCATATACCATTCCGAAATTGACACTGCAGCCTTTGATCGAAAACGCAATTATACACGGTTTTCATAATTCCCTAAACGAAGTCATCATTACCGTTACCGCAGACTCTGATGAAAAATCTATTATTCTACACATAAAAGATAACAGCGGTGGAATTCCAGATGAAATTATGGATAACATCAATCATTGGAATCCATCGGATGATTCTGAGAAAAACCTTTCCGGATGCAGCGGTGTCGGTCTAGTGAATATACAAAAAAGACTCCGTCTTACATACGGAAATAATTATGGAATTACGATACAAAAAAATAACAAAGGTGGAACACATATTCTTATACAAATACCAAAAAGGAGCGATCTATGAAAATCTTAATTGTAGATGACGAAGAAATTCAACGCAGAAAACTTGCCCGGCTTATATCAGAAAGTTCTATTTCTTTTTCTGATATTTTATGTGCACCAGATGTTCCGGGAGCAATAGAAATTCTTGAAAGCCAACATCCCAGTATCGTACTATCCGACATACGGATGCCAGTAAAAGACGGTCTTGAGCTGACACAATATATACAGGAATCTTATCCGGAAATACTCGTAATTTTGGTTACAGGATATTCTGAATTTGAATATGCCCAGGCCGCAATCCGTTATAATGTATTTGATTATATTTTAAAACCTATAGATCCGGAATCTACATTATCATGCATACGTCATGCTACTGCAAAACTTGAATCCATAAAACGGCGAGAAAATAATTATAAGGTATTACAAAATTATTTCAATGAAAATGTATCTTACATCAGGAATCAGTTTTTGCAAGAGTTGCTTTTCTGGCCCTCTCCACTGTCTGAGGAGCAACTGCTTGTGCAAAAAGATCTGTTGCACATAAACATCACCAATTTCAGACTTGTTGTTTTAAAATGTCATCTTCATACAGACGCTGTTTCCAATCAAATAGAAGAAAAATATTATTACTCACATCTGGCAGAACTGGCAATAAAAAAAAGAGATTCCGAGGCTCTGTTATATAATATTGGAGATATTCTATACTGGATTTATCCTTCAGATAATAATGGCATCTCAAATTATGCCATGATGAAAGATATGGAACTTCTATTAAATGAACTGGATGGAAATGATGTTATATTCCAGATCAGCATAAGCAGCCTTTCCAATAATTTTAACCAGTTAAATACTCTGAGGCGTCAGATAACCATATGCCAGTCCCATTATGAGAACCATTCCGATGATTTAATTATTTTCTATGACGATTTAAGCACACAATCATATGACCTGTTTAATGTTCACGAAAAGACGCAGTTTCTTTCAACACAAATTTTAGCCGGTAACACCAAAGAAGCCATAAAATGTCTGGATAGTTTTACATCTGATTTATCTGGGAATAAAATTATAAGTGAGGAAATCTTTTTTTTCCTGCTTTCCTCCATCTCCTTTACTTTGCGTGAAATATCGCAAAACGATGATTTAAAAGATGAAATCTATGATAAATTAAATACTCTAAAGAACTGCACGGAAAAGGATTTTTCTGTAACTAGATTTTTCCCGATTGTCACATCTATATGCAAACTGGTGAATACCCAATATAAGACAAACGGAAACACTATTGTTGAGCAGGTATTGAAATATATAAAATCCAATTACAATCAATCCATCAGTCTGACCAGTGTATCTGAATATGTACAGCGAAATCCTTCCTATGTCAGCCGTCTGATTCGTCAACACACAGGAAAAAACTTTACTATGATTTTAACAGAAAAAAGAGTGGAAGCATCCAAGCGCCTTCTGAAAGAAACCGACAAAAAAATAACAGATATTTCCGATTTAGTCGGATATCCAAATCAGCGGTATTTCAACCGGGTTTTTTCATCCTATGTGGGAATGGCTCCAAATGATTACAGAAAAATCACCCAGACATTTGACTGAAAAACCATTCGTAAAGACGATTTTTTCAAGAGTTTCCTTGATAGGAGACAACGCAACAGATTTAATAAACGTTTCCCATGATGCCATAGATGATTGTCTGGGAATATGCAAACAGCGAGGGGAAAGGAATCATGCTGTGTAGAAACCTCCCCCTTTCTTTTCCACAAAATAAGCTATAAGTAGTATAAACTATCCACAGCTTATTGAAGGGTTAACTGTTTATCCATGCATCCAATGTATTTATGAATACTTGGAAAAAAGAAAGTAACTGTTCAGAACCAATGTCACTTAGTTAGTGATACGAGTTGGGAATATTCATAGAAATATAGCATTAGTCATGTTCCTGTATCCACAAACCAGTTGAAAGCAGGAAAATTTCTTGCTGTTTATGGTACAACAAAAGGCTGATTGCGAATCTGCCTCTTAAAAAGTTATAATGATAATGATGTTTATGCAGCCTTACATATGAAATATCGTGGTTTTCCAGAAATGGGTTGCTTGAAGTCTTGAGTACTGAAGATCATTCCAGACAGGGATTAATTTCTTTGGCAATAAAGACATCACGTCATATTTGTCCTTCTCCATGTTCAGACAGAAAAAGACTCTGCAGATGCAGATATGTGCAGCTATTGTAAAATTGACTTTATACGCATGTTTTGTATCGTTTGTTTCCAACACTATATAGTTTATCACAGTTTCCATGATGTTATAAGTGATCAGTTTTGCCCATATCTCCTGTTCGATATACTGTGGTTTATAGGAATGAAAATTGCTCAGTCCAATCATGTATTTCAGCTTTCTAAAAAAGGATTCGACTCCCAACCCTGAAATGTAAGGCATTTCTATATCTAAAAAATAATTCCATATGTTTTCAGATTCTCCTTAACCACTTTCAAACATTCTTTTGCAGAAGCAAAGGTTCTAATATTTCCGTGCATTTTACAACCATCCATTAACTACTAAACATTTCCTGAATTTCCCTGTCCTATTCTCCAACCACAACCTTACAATCCTTCTTAAAGCACGCAATTCCATACTTAATAAAGTTCCTCATTCCGTCCTGTCTCAGCCTATCCACATAGTCTTTTTCCTCTATCTGCTCCAGTGCTTTGGCACATGCCGCATCCATATCTCCATTTTCTGCATATTTGAGTTCGATTACGATTCCTGTCCGGTTGTCCGGCACCTCAACCAAAATATCACTGTAGCCGGTTCCGGACTCGGCATTTGACTTTGTAAGCCAGGTTGCTTTATAGCCCAGCAGACCAAGCAGAATGCCATGATAGAAATTTTCTTTCTTTTCTTTTGCAACCGCTGTGTCTCTTATGCTGATCGTGTTCCACAGATAATCTCCAAAGATCTGCTCAATTTTTTCCGGATTTTTTTCCAAAAATGCATTGCTGAATTCTTCCAGTTTTTTACCGTCATTCCTGGACACATCGCTGAACCATTCCCTGATTTTCTTTATAAAAAGGTTTTTAATTTCCCTGTTTGGTATGGTCAGGCGGTATTTTCCGCTTTCTGTACGTCCCTGATGCGTCAGATATCCGGTGGTAAAAAGTACGCTCCACAGGTTTTCAATGCTTTTATCAAGCTCATCATACGTGAGTTCCAGCGAGATTTCTTTTTCAATACATTCTCCTGCAATCAGACGCTCGATTTCGTTTTTTGTCTGGACATCCGCTTTGTCTATAAATCTACGCACAATGGCATTGCCGCTTGAATTCGACCAGAAATCTTCTGGCATTGCGTTCGGATCTGCACACAGGCTTTTACAATACCGGATAACATCCCACGGACAGTAAATATCGGTGTTTCCGAAATGATAACCATCGTACCACTCCTTAACTTCCGGATAGTGGTCTGAAAACGTGTAATCATCCAGAAGTTTTTCAACCTCATTGTCCGTAAATCCAAAACTCTCATCATACGGAACATTTAAAACCGACAAAACCTCGAAATTGTTAAATCCTGTAAAAATACTTTCTTTGGAAATACGCAAGCATCCTGTTAAAACGGCAAACTGCAGACTATCATTGGTCTTTAAAGCCATTCCGAAAAGTCCCCTAATGAGTGAAACCATCTCCCGATAATAGCCATTCTGAAACGCTTTATCCAGTGGAACATCATATTCATCTATGAGGATTACGGTTTTTTGTCCATAATGCCTATGCAATAAATGTGACAGTATATATATGCTTGATGTCAGTATATTCTCATCCATAGAATATTTACCATTATGCAATGCGACAATTGCCTGATACTGCTCCTTTTCATTATCAGATAGTTTGTCACTCTCTGACAAAAATGAAAAACGTTGTGCCTCTCTTCCTGCCAGCTCTGTGATACGATACCTTGCATCCTCATAAGATAATCCTTCCACGCTCTTGAGTGAAAGAAATATGACCGGGTATTTTCCCATATATTGTTCGCAAATTTCCTTGTTTCCCGCAATATATAACCCGTCAAACAATGTCGTATCCGCGCCTGCCTCAAAAAAAGCCCGCAGCATACTCATATTTAATGTTTTTCCAAAGCGGCGGGGACGGGTAAAAAGAGTTACTTTGCCTCCGGTTTCCACCAGTTGTTCTATAAGCTTTGTTTTATCCATGTAATAAAATCCAAACTTTCGGATTTCTTCAAAATTTTCAATTCCAACCGGTAATTTTAAACGGCTTGCCATAGAAACCTCCCCTTCTTTTCCACAAAAATAAGCTATGAATAGTATAACCTATCCACAGCTTATTGAAAAGTTAATTGTTTGTTATTGTCCACTAACTGCTCCAATCTTTTCATTGTAATTCTCGACTTACATTGATTTAAGAGGCTTGTTCGGACAGGGAAATTTTAATGTTCGGATATCTCCGGATTTGCACAGAAAAGTCTTTGTATAAGCAATCACACACTAGATGTCCATGAATCGACATATCTGGGGAACCCTTAAAAAATCGCCTGCTGCCCAGGAACCATGCTGAGAAATTTATGCCTAAGTTTATAAGTTGTTTCGAATTTTCATAAACTCTTTAGCATGTTGTCACAACCTGTTCATAATGCACTGGTAATATAAAACCATCAAAACAAAAGGGGCTGTTGTATTTTAGCAAACGGTGTTGGGGTGCTGTCAGTTCCGACTAAAAACAATTCGCGAAAGCGATTTTTCTTATAGATCCGCCACAGAATATCTTTTCCTCCCTCTGTGGCGGGATTTTTTATGCACATTGCCTTCTGGATATTGGCATATGTGTGAAAATCTGCTGGCTGAATTTTTTCTTCTCTCTTTCGGGACATATGTATAAAAACTTATTGGCTATGTCCCTCTTCTTTTTTCTTGTGGGACATATGCACGGAAACTTATCGGCTATGTCCCTTTTCTTTTGCTCACTGGGACATATACATGAAAACTTACTCACTATGTCCCTTTTCTTTTGTTTACCGGGACATATATGCCAGAAAAAACGCTATATGTCCCATTGCCGCAGACATAAGGGACATAATGCAAAGGAATGATTCTATATGTCCCACTGTGCCAAAAAAGCGAGACATAACAGAGCAAAAATTTTCTATATGTCCCCAGGATCGCCTTGCTTATTACCGTTTTTTGTATGTCACAGTCTCCTCCCCGCTGACATGCAACTGGTTGCGCTTTTCGCGCATGAGAATTTCTGCAATCTCACGCTGTGCTGTTTTTGAAATTCCTTTTTCTTTATAATAAGGCGATGGCTTTTTGTCTTTGCCCGCACTGTTTCTGGCAACATTTATTTCGCGCGGTGCATCCACCAACAGATGTATGTTGTTGGCAGAGCCTCCGGAGAAAATAATTTTAATGTTATCTCCCAATGTAATGTATTCGCCCGGTTTCAAGCTCAGTTTCAGCATAAGAACCTCCATGTTTATTCCCCTTCATCCAGAGGATGCAACTCTCTTATAAGAATTGTTGCATTTTTACGCTGTAATTTTATTATGTTTATTATCTGTAAAACTATGTGTTCTTTTTTCTTTTCCAACCAGATCTTTGGACTCCATTTTTCTTAAAAGAACTGCTACCCGCGCCGTGCTGATTCCAAGCGTATCGCTGATTTTTCCTGCTATAGCCTGAATCTATGGAGAAATGTATCATTTATGTATTATACAGTTTTATTTTTTCCTGCTATAATCAAGGTAATTACAATAATTTTGAACGAAAGACGGTATTAAAATGAAAATTTCTGACGCATGTAATCATAAAAAAAGCTTATCTTTTGAGATATTTCCTCCGAAAAAGGATAGTGAACTGAAAAATATTGATGCGACACTTGATGTGCTGTGCGAACTGCAGCCGGATTTTATCACCGTGACGTTTGGTGCGGGCGGCAGCTTAAACTGTAACCGCACGATTGAACTTGCCAAAAAGATCAAGCAGAACTACCATGTGGAGCCGGTTGTGCACCTGACCTGTCTACATTACAACCGGGCGGAAATTGATGAATTTGCCAAAATCCTTACCGCAGAAGGCATCCAGAATGTACTGGCATTGCGCGGAGACCGAAATCCGGATCTTACCGAAAAAGATGATTTTAAGCATGCATCCGACCTCATTTCCTATCTGAAACCGAAGGGGGATTTCTGCTTTTTAGGCGCCTGCTATCCGGAATGTCATCCAGAATCTGCCAATAAGATTGAAGAGATCCGCCACCTGAAGGAAAAGGTAAATGCCGGAGCAGAAGTGCTGCTTTCCCAGTTGTTTTTTGACAACACACAGTTTTACCGTTTTGTGGAGGACTGCCGGATTGCGGATATCAATGTGCCAATTGTTCCTGGCATCATGCCTGTCATCAATGCCGCGCAGATCAAGCGAATGATTACGATGTGCGGAGCTTCTTTCCCGGAGCGTTTCCAGAAGATCATTCATAAATTTGAAGATAACAAGGCAGCTTTATTTGATGCGGGTATGTCGTATGCGTTAAGCCAGATCATTGATCTGCTGGCAAACGATACCGATGGAATTCACCTGTATACCATGAACAATCCGGTGGTTGCCCGCAGGATCTGTGAGGGAATTCAGCATATTATATGATGTTTATTGTGTCAGGCACTTTGTTCTTTTAGGCATTATCTGCAAAAAAGTGATTCCTTCAACTCAATATACCCAATGAGCATCGGTCCGGCCCAAAATAAAAGAACACCTTCCATCACCCTCACAAGAGAAATTTTTTGCGTAAAGCTCATGCTTCCGATCACGATCAGCATGGCAAATGCGCCAAATTTCCACACAAACTTCCAAAGATACTGCATCCTCACACGGAAGTAGTTTTTTCCCGAAACCGGAACAAACCGAAGCATTTTTGAAACCGCATCCGATTTTTGCATCCTCCGGCTGAAGGCTTCATTGCTCCATTGATACGGTGCCAATACATAGTTATCCATAAAAACGACCATCCACATATAGCACAGTATCAGCCACGCATCCCGATAAAATATTCCATCAAAAATCAGCGTCATCCCTAACACTAGCACAACAGCTGCAAACATCCAGTATAAAAACCATGCCAGCTGGTCCGTGCTCGCCTTTAAATTCCGGTCAAAATTCTTCAAATTTTCCTGTTGCTTCTTATCCTCTATCGTCATCCTCGACACTCCTATCTTTTACACATAATACCCATGTGTTTCGATTCAAGCACATTTTTCTGCACTTCACTCAACCCTTGCCGTCTCACCGCATAACCTTCACTGCCACAACGCCTTATGCATTCTCATAAAACGAAGTAAATTCCCCATGCTCAAACTGTCCGATATAATCAAATTCTTTCCGGATGTCATCCTCTAAGTGCGACGACATGATCACGGAACAGTCCAGCACTTCCAACTGCTGCCGGAGCAACCTGTAAAATTCCTTGCGGAAGATCGGATCCATCCCCGCAGTCGGCTCATCTAAAAGAAGAAGCCTCGGTTTGTGTGCGAGTGCAAATGCAAGCTGAAACTTCATATTCTCACCGCGCGACATCTTCTCCACGGTCCGTGCCGTGGTAAGATCCATCTGCTCCATCAGCGCAGCAAACTGATCCATATCAAAGGTATCATAGAAGCTGCCCAGCATCCTTGCATTCTCTCTTGCACTCTTCTGCCGCAAAAACAACCGCTCCTCAGAGACAAATCCGATCCGGTTCATCGACCACGCATGATCTTCCGCGATGTCGGTTCCGTCCAGATAAAAGCTGCCGCGATAATGCTTCTTTTCCTCCATAATATAGCGGAAGAATGTCGTCTTTCCGGCACCGTTTTCCCCGATGATTCCCATAATATATCCACTTGGAAGTTCAAAATCCACATTTTGCAAAGCGAACCTGCCTTTGCCGAATAACGCTTTCTTCCCCTGTACCTGCTTCGCAGAAAAAATAATATCTTCCATCTTACAACAATCCCTCCAGCATCTCACGAATATCCTCAGTTCCAAGTCCCGCCTGTTTTGCAAGCGTAATCCACTCCTGCAGGCGTTTTTCCAATTCCATCAGCTGCTTTTCGTGCAGATAATCCGTGTTGTATTTGCACACATAAAATCCTTTATTGGAAACGGAACGGATCAGTCCCTCCCGCTCCAGTTCCTCATACGCGTGCTTCGTCGTGATCACGCTGACGCCGATATCCGCTGCCAGTCCCCGAATGGACGGCAGCGCCTCGTCCGGCTGCAGTTCACCGGATATGATCTGATTCTTGATCTGATTGACGATCTGCTCGTAGATGGCATACGTTCCATGCGGTTCAATGACGATTACCAGTCCCATGTCTCCTCCTTCGTTGCAAGTTCATAGACGGCGAGTTTCTCTCTGATTCCACCCCAACGCTTGTGAAGCGCATAAGAAAGAGGTGCGTAAATGATGAAATAAATAACAAGCGCAACCCAAAATTCCACATTTGTAATCTCCGAAGAACAGATGCCAATCATCACGCAGCTTGCGATCACACTGAATACCGTGATCGGTCCGTTAAAATAACTTACCTGCCCATAAGCTGCCCGCGACGCATTATTCCGCCAGACCAGTCCGTCGTTTGTAATTCCCACACAATAGGACATAAAGAACACCGTTACCAGCTGCAGGATCACGCCTTTTATCATCATCGGCTGCACGATCAGCAGGATGATATCGATGACCGCACACAACGCAAGCGGCAGGCCAATCTTAACCTTTAACATTCTCCGGATATATTCCTCGCGCAGCTTTTTCGATCCGGGAACCAGATACAGCATCGTCGGCAGGGCACTCGTATGTGTGATTGCTGCAAACAGCGCAAGAGCCATCGGAAATGTGAGCCATATATACCCAAGCCCTTCCTTTGCACTGCCAAATACCAAAGGCGAAAACGATGCACCAAACAGGATCACATAAAAGATACTTTTCAATACCTGATCACGGTTCTTATATTCCAGAAAATATTCTCTGATCACATTCTTATATTTGATTGCCTCTTCCATGCTCCGCTCCTTTCGCCAGATAATACATCAGTTCCTCCGTGTCCGGCTCCCACACCTTAAGTGCCCGGTCATACTCCGCGTGATCATGTTTGACCAGAGCACTGCAGCCCACCGGTGTCTCCTCCATATAGACCAGCCGCCCGCCAAAAGCCCTCAACGCATGACGCTCGCCTGCCACCATCCGGTATGCATCACGGACCGACTCGATATCTCCATACAACAGTTGTCTGCCTTTCTTAAGCAACAGCAGATAGTCCGCAAACCGGTCCACATCCGAAGTAATATGTGTTGAGAGGATCACACTCTTCGTTCCGTCCGCGGTAAATTCTCTTAAAATATGATGGAATTCTTCACGGAAGGTCTGATCAAAATTCGCCCCCGGCTCATCGAGCAGCAACAGTTTCGGATGATGCGCCAGCGCAAAAGCAAATGCAAACTTCAGCTTTTCTCCCTTGGACAGTTTCTTATATTTTTTCTTTCCATCCAACCGGAATCTCTTAAGATATTCCTTTAACAGTGTCTCATCATAATTTTTATAATATTTTCCATAATGTCTGCTGTTTGCGATCAGAGAATCCCAGTCATCGAACCATTCCTCATGAAACACAAATCCAATATCCTGCTGTAATTCCATCTGATTTGTACGGTACTCCTTCTCCTGTATAGAAATCGTTCCATCGTACTCATAAAGTCCCGCCAGAATGTTTAACAGTGTGGTTTTCCCCACACCATTCTCCCCGATCAGTCCGCAGATATAACCTGCCGGAAGTTCAAAATGGATGTCCTGTAATGCAAATGAACCGAATCTCTTGGATACGTTCTCGGTTTTGATCATTGTCTGTTCCATGCCTTTACCTCGTATTTTCATTCGTGCAAAGTTTTGTTCCGTCTGTGTATGTGTATATACACATATATACACCATGTTGTTTTAGTTGTCAACGTAAACTTACACCCATTCGACTTTTTTCTATCTCTCCATCCGGTTTCAGGCGATTGTATGCCTAAACACGCTGGTAACCATTTTAATTTTTTCCGGATCCGCTCCAACAAAGTTTATTTTTAAAAATAAAGGCTTTGGGACATTCTTTCAATGCTTACCTGATCTTCCATTATGTCTAGTTGCTTTCATTCATATCTTTCCTTTCTTTTCTACAAAAAAAGACCAAGTAAATTTCTCTACTCAGTCTGTTAATAACAACAATATTTAATTATTTTCCCGAAGGGAACAGCAACGAAGTTGCCAAAACTTGTGAAGCTCTGCTACAAGTAATACCCAGTACTTAGTGGCGAAACGCCACTAACTGGGCAATGGTTGCACCCTTGACCTGCTAAGGCGCTTCGCCCTTAACCCGAGCGGAGTCTTTCTCCTGCACCTTGCGTAAGGCTCTGCCTTTACAATCCGACAACCTGAAATTTATTTTTTCCTTGTGGTTATACGAAGTAACAAGCATCCTATCAAAAATCCAACGAGAGTCCCACAAGTATTCATAATCACATCATCTAACTGTGCAAACCTTCCAATA
>OLGZ01000102.1_pt1 | contig 79527 bp, 75 predicted proteins | sample 1605981 | NCBI WGS metagenome assembly OLGZ01 (sample SAMN03283291) | human gut metagenome | biome: human-associated habitat; material: feces | host: Homo sapiens | place: Peru | collected 2012
TGAGTTATCATATTCAAAATTCCAATTAGAAAATTTTTAAAATATTCGAGCATATGTGAAACTAACCCATTAGTTGCATCATTTATGATATTCTTTACCTGAGGAGAAACATTTAAGCTTTCTATTTTTAAAAAGTTACTTATCTCCGCCACACCATTAAAAACATTATTTCCAAAGCTACTAAAGTCTTTTAATAAATTACTAGTTTCAGAAATTGTAGCAACACTAATTAAAATAATAACTCCTATTAAAATCGCAAATATCAAAATCAAAGAAATTACAGCTGATGCTTTTCTCACTAATTTAGTTTTTTTACTTATAAATTTTATAATTGGATCTATTAAATTAGCAATTATCAAAGCAATTAAAAAAGGCATGAAAAAACACGCTAATTTTAACACAACAAACACCATAAAAAATGTGAAAATACTATATAAAATCCTTTTTATAATTTTATTCCAATAACACATATCGATAATCATTAAACATACCTCTTTTGGGTAGTATGTTTAATTTCGAATATAAATATACTTAACTATAGCAGAAATCAACTACTTTATTTTTAAATGACGCGCAGTTTGAAAGTTTTTACCTAACCGACTAAACAAAGTTTAGTTGGTGGTAAAATTTTTTAGCAAGAAATTTAAAAATAAAGTAGTTGATTTCTTTTTATTAATAAAAGAAAAATACATATAAAATTTTTTCACACCTTGCTGTCGCATTTCTCAGAATTTTAAAATAAAATTTATCAATTTTATTTTAAATTCGGGTAGAATGCTTCAATCGAACTCACTTCGTTCGTTTGGTCCCTGCGCGGTGATTCAAAAATTTTATATGTATTTTCCTTCAGATTACAAATTAATAGAAAAAACTCATCATCAAAACTGACGATGAGTTTTTTAAAACGGATCACTTTTTAAAAACTAAAAACACAATAGCAGCAACTACTACTCCAACGACAGCACCTGTGATAATCAGTTCCGCCGATTTCAGGATTACTCCCCAGAAAATCAGCAACATCAACGATGCCATGAATAATATCACCACTATCAAAATAACTGCAACCTTAGCATCGTTTTCCTCGATTGTCGTTATGGCTACATATGGACCTACCAAGAGCGAAAAAGCTAAATATCCATATGTCAAAAAACCAACCAGAAGTGCAGCAATCAGGCCAATACGAGTTTCATAGCCTACCTGGTAGACTTGTATTTCGTAGAATATAAAACCTACAAATACCGCAATTGCTAAAACAACCTTCCAAACTTTCAAGTTCCGTTTTCTTTCCTGCATAAAACACACACCTCCATATTGTTATTATCTATAAGATGAACAGGTCATTAGACCAGATTGTGTTTCTTCTACAAGCAAGTGCATCTATTATACCACTTTTTTCTAAATTAATCAACCATCTCGCGTACTGCTGCCTTGAACTTATCCCCTCTGTCATAAGCATTTTTAAACATATCAAAACTTGCACTTGCAGGAGAAAATAATACAATATCTCCTTGAACAGCAACTTCATTTGCAACCTCAATAGCTTCTTTTAATGAAAATGCTTCATATATATCTAGTTCTTTATGCTGATTTGCAAGTTCCTTTGTAACAGCATCATATATCTTCTTTTTAGTATTTCCCATAAGAATTAAAGTTTTAACGCCTTCTACAATTGGCTTAGCAATTGGCGTATAATCCAAATTCTTATCATATCCGCCTGCTATCAAAATTACCTTTTTATAAAAAGCTTTTATTCCTGAAATTGTTCTTGTAGGTGATGAACTAGCTGAATCATTATACCATCTAACATCATTTGAACTAATTTTTACGAGCTCTAATCTGTGAGCGACACCAGTAAAATTAGTAACAATTCTCCTAGCATCTTCCTCTTTAACAAGAGTATCTGTTGCAGCCAATGCAGCACAAATATTTTGATAATTATGCTTTCCTATCAAAGCAACATCTCTAACATTTAGAATATGCTTTCTTAATTTATTCTCACAGAATTTAATAGTTCCATCATCTACTATATACCCATTATCTAGTCTTTCTTGATCACTAAAGAAAATAACTTTTCCTTTTGCTTCCTTTGCAAATTCACGAGTAACCAAATTATCATAATTCAATACTAATATTCCATCTTCATTTTGATATTTAAAAATAGATTTTTTAGCATCAATATATTCTTCTAAATCTGTATGATAATCTAAATGATTTGGTGTAACATTTGTAACAACAGCTATATCAGGGCTTACAGTCATATTCATCAGTTGAAAACTACTCATTTCCAATACAACAATATCATCAGGATTCATTTCATTAACTCTTGTGAATAAAGGCGTTCCAATGTTTCCGCCTAAAAACACATTATATCCAGCCTCTTTTAAAATCTCGGATATCAATGTTGTAGTAGTAGTTTTTCCATCACTGCCTGTAACACCAATTACTTTACAAGGGCATAACTCAATACACATTTCAATTTCAGTAGTTACCAAAGCTCCTCTCTCAGATTCTGCAACTAATTCAGGCTTATTAGGTAAACAACTTGGTGAACGGAAAATCAAATCAAATCCTTTCAATTTAGATAAACTATCTTTTCCTAAAGAAAACTCCATTCCATACTCTACAACTTTATCCATAATAGATTTATCAATATTATCAATTGTTCTATTATCAAAAACTGTAACATTAGCCTTATACTTTCTTAAGTAATCAATTAAAGGTACATTGCTAACTCCTAAACCAATAATTGCAACTTTTCTTCCTTTTAAATATGTATTAAATTCATCTAATTTCTCATTTACAAAATTCATAAATAATATCTCCTCTTATTGTAAAATATAATTCAATTCTATAATATTCTCTGCCACCATTTTTGTTGACTCTTCTATACTTTTCGATTCAGAAACATCAACAACAATTGTATTATCATATATTTGATAATATCCTGATTTCTCTTGAAGTTCATCTCTTTTCAAAATATTATCTTTTAACTCTTTCCTACTAACGTCTTCACCATATTGTTTTGCTTTCCATTCAACTCTCTTATTAATATCAGCAGTAATAAAAATATGGTAATCTAAATCCGGATAAATTTGCATTGTATCCCTTCCAGAAAAAATTACAGTATGACTCTTTTTATAGCCATCTATATATTCTCTTACAATCTTATAAGCGTTTTCATTATTAGCAATATTCGAAATTTTCGAAACAGCCATCGAGTTTTCTAAAGATTGTAAATCTTTCTCTTCAATCCTTTTTCCATGAGCATACACAACGCTTTCTCGATTTTCAATTCCAATAGAAATTTCAAATTCTTTAAATAAATCTTTCAAATCAATTGAATATAACTTTTCAAACGGAATTTCTTCTTTAATAATCTGATATGTAATTGCTCTATAGATATTTCCAGCATGTAAAACAATTGCATTAGGAATATATTTTAATAATTCATGGCAAATTGAAGTTTTTCCCGTTCCCACAAGTCCTTCAATGCCAATAACTAAATTTTTATCCATACCTTCTTCCTTTCATCCCGCAAAAACAAAAGCGGACATTAATATCATTTGCATTTATTATAAATTTTTAAAATTCATGGCTTTATTCACATGTGTAAAATTTGCTTTACAAATTTCTATGTCATACTTCTAATAAGAATTTTCTACAAATCTTCTATTACACAAAATTTAACAAACATATTATACTACATTTTTTTATAAATATGAATATTTTTACGAAATTTTGAAAAAATAAATACATAAACTTTAAATAATTACTTAATTTACCGGAGGTGTTTTAAATGAGTAAAGAAAAAAAGAACAAACAAAAAAAGAATTCTTCATCAAATACAAATGAAGAAAAATAATTTACTTTATATAGAAATTTTTAAGGCGGATACACAATCCGCCTTTTTTAATAATTATGCACAAAAACTTGCTTTGCAAATTTCTCACACAAACAAAAACATAGAATTTAAAAGTTATAACAAATGTAAATATAAAAATGTCCGTTTTTGTTCTAATTCCCACCTTTACCTATTGTATTTTCAAAATACTCTACATCTTCTGAATCCAAATTATGTTGAACCTTTTTCAAAGCATTAGCTGATTTCACACAAAATTGTAAAATCTCACCTATGTTATTACTCTTTATTCTATTTTGCAATGATATCAATGCTTCTTCTTTTTGATTCTCTGGAACAGTATACTTAATCAAATCAGAAATTGTAGAAGAGTCTAATCTATAACAACATTTATATAATGTCTCCAACTTCCTTTTTTCAGGGACATAATACTGAATAATATCCGAAATCTGTTTACTAGTTAAACTATTATAAACAACATTCAATACATCAGGAATTCTATCTGTTTCAGTTGAACAAACAATATCATATAAATCAGTTTTATTAAGTTCTTTTTGATATTTACTAAGCGCTGTAAATTTTCTATCTGCATCCAATTCTTTTATAATATTTGCTTTTGATGAACCATCTAATCTAGTATGATATAAATTCAAGCAATCAAGTCTATCATATAAAGGCATATACTTTTTTATAATTTCTGAAAGTGCAAATGAATCAAATCTATCAACACATTTTTTCAAAGCTCTAACTCTTTGATCTGGTGGAATATTATTAAATAACTGATACATATCCTCCAAATCCAATCTGTTTTGGAATTTCTCAAGTACACAAATTTTCCCATTATAATCAAGCTTTCTTAAAGCTAAATCAGATAAATCATATGGTGTAATATATTTTTGTGCAATTTCAATACCCTCAACTCTTCTTTTCATAGGTAAATGAGCAATTATGTGAACAATTGAATTTGAATTCATTTCAAAGCAATATGTTCTCAAAATATCCAACACTTTCTCTGGATCTCTTTCTTTTACTGCTAACAATACTACCTTCTCTGTTTCAATTGAAGCTTCAGGCAATGCTTTAACTTTATTCTTAAAAAATATACTCTTTATTTTTTCAAATAACTTCATTCTTTTGTACCTCGTCTAATACTTCAAAATTAGTATATCACTAAATACAAAATTTTTAGTTACAATTCGTTTACATTTTGAACACAGTTATATATCATTTTTAATCTAAATACTTTTTCAAGAAAATTCCTGTTTGTGATTCAGGATTTCTAGCAATTTGCTCCGGTGTACCAACAGCAATAATTCTTCCTCCTGCTTCTCCGCCTTCTGGTCCTAAATCAATAATATGATCAGCTGTTTTAATCAAATCCAAATTATGTTCAATAACAATAATAGTATTTCCTGTATCAACAAGCCTTTGTAAAATATCAACCAATCTATGAACATCATCAATATGAAGACCTGTAGTTGGCTCATCCAAAATATATAAAGTCTTACCAGTAGCACGTTTTGAAAGTTCAGTTGCAAGCTTAACCCTTTGTGCTTCACCACCTGACAACGTTGTAGAAGGTTGTCCAAGTTTAATATATCCTAAACCAACATCAAATAATGTTTGCATTTTTGTTTTTATCTTAGGAATATTTGAAAAGAATTCTAAAGCTTCCTCAACAGTCATATCCAAAACATCTGAAATGCTCTTTCCTTTATATTTAACCTCTAAAGTTTCTCTATTATATCTTCTTCCATGACAAACTTCACAAGGTACATAAATATCAGGTAAGAAATTCATTTCAATTTTAATTATTCCATCACCTTGGCAAGCCTCACATCTTCCACCAGAAACATTAAAACTAAATCTTCCCTTTTGGTATCCACGCATCTTAGCTTCATTTGTATTAGCAAAAATATCTCTAATAGTGTCAAACACACCAGTATAAGTAGCTGGATTAGAACGTGGAGTTCTTCCAATAGGAGATTGATCAATATTAATAATTTTATCAATATTCTCAACACCTTTTATTTTCTCACATTTTCCTGGTTTAACATTTGAACCATACAATTCTCTTGCTAAATAATTATATAAAACTTCATTAACCAAAGTACTCTTACCAGAACCTGAAACACCTGTAACGCAGTTAAATACTCCAAGTGGAAATTTAACATTTACATTCTTTAAATTGTGTTCTGTTGCTCCAACAATTTCAATACTCTTTCCATTTGATTTTCTTCTCTTTTTAGGAACAAGAATCTTTTTCTTTCCACTCAAATATTGTCCAGTAATAGAACCAGGAATTAATTTAATTTCATCAGCTGTACCTTGTGCCACAACATTTCCTCCATGAACACCAGCTCCAGGTCCTATATCAATAATTTGGTCAGCTGCATACATTGTATCTTCATCATGTTCAACAACAATTAAAGTATTTCCTAAATCTCTTAGTTTTCTCAAAGTAGCCAATAATCTATCATTATCTCTCTGATGAAGACCTATACTTGGCTCATCAAGAATATATAAAACACCTGTCAATCCTGAACCAATTTGTGTTGCAAGACGAATTCTCTGAGCTTCACCACCTGACAAAGTTCCAGCAGAACGAGATAAAGTTAAATAAGACAAACCAACATCCATCAAAAATTGCAATCTTTTATTAAGCTCCTTAAAAATTTGATCTGCAATCATCTTATCTTTTTTGCTTAATTCCAAATTATCTAAATATTTCTTAATCTCATTAATTGGCATATCTGTAAGCTCATTAATATTTTTATCTCCAACCTTTACAGCCAATACCTCTTCCTTTAATCTAGCTCCATGACAAGTGCTACAAGGCTTTTCACTCATATAAAGTTCATAGAAATCTCTCATACCTTGTGATTTAGTCTCTCTATATCTTCTATCAAGAGTAGGAATAACACCTTCAAATGGACAACTAAACTTACGAACACCACTTGCAGATGCAAACTCAAAATCAATAACCTCACTTCCTGTACCATATAAAATTTTATCTAAGAAATCTCTAGGAAGCTTTTTAATAGGCTTTTTAATATCAACTCCATAATGTCTTGCAATAGATTCAAAATACATTTTAGCCATAGTTTCGCCCTTTTTCATTGTACTTGAACCAAAAGCTTTAACACCATCATACAAAGTTTTGCTTTTATCAGGAATAATTAAATCCTCATCCATTCTCATTAAATATCCAATACCTGTACATTCAGGACAAGCACCTTGAGGATTATTAAAAGAGAACATTCTAGGAGACAACTCTTCAAAACTTATTCCGCAATCAGGACAAGCATAATTTTGACTATAAATTCTTTCTCCCTTTCCAATAGCATCAATAGTAACTAAGTTATTTGCATATTTTAAAGCAGTTTCAACAGATTCAGTTAAACGATTTCTAATATCTTCTTTTATAACTAATCTATCAACAATAATATCAATATTATGTTTTTTCTTTCTATCAATCTCAATATCATCAGATAATTCATACATAGTTCCATCAACTCTAGCTCTAACAAAACCATCTTTTTGGAAATCATCTAATAACTTAACATATTCACCTTTTTTGCCCCTTACAACAGGTGCTAGAACCTGAATTCTAGTTCCTTCAGGCAATTCCAAAATATTATCAACAATCTGGTCTATTGACTGTTTCTCAATTTTCTTACCACACTTAGGACAATATGGAACACCAATTCTAGCATATAACAAACGTATAAAATCATAAATCTCAGTAACTGTTCCAACTGTAGAACGAGGATTTTTAGACGTTGTTTTTTGATCTATAGAAATAGCTGGTGATAACCCCTCAATGCTCTCAACATCAGGCTTTTCCATTAATCCTAAAAATTGTCTTGCATAAGAAGATAAACTCTCAACATATCTTCTTTGCCCCTCAGCATATAATGTATCAAAAGCAAGAGATGATTTACCAGAACCTGAAAGTCCAGTAATAACAACTAATTTATCTCTTGGTATCTCTAAATTAATATTTTTTAAATTGTGTACTTTTGCTCCCTTTATAACAATAGAATCATTCATTCTAACCCCTCCAAAATAATTTCTACACAGTTAAATATTTTATCATACTTATTATAAAATGTCATCACTTTTTTATGTTTACATAAGTATTTACTTTTAAACCTTAATGTGATATACTTTTAAAAGTTCCGCTTTTGAATAAAGGACACTCGCAATTTGTGTCTTAACAGGAACTGTGGAGAAATGGTTGTTTCTATATAGGAGGTATTTTATATGAAGAATACAAGTATTATAGAAAGAATCGAATACGCAGCGCAAAATGGCGTTTATGAAATTCCATTATACGTTTGGAACAAAACAGCCAAAAAACTACGCAAAGAAGGTTTCGTCCTTACTGAAACCAAAATCAAAAATGTTCGGAAAGGCGAAGGTCACTATCTGATTAGCTGGAAAAACGGTTGTCATACCACCAATCCAGAAATGGACCTGAAGGAACTGCTTCAAGAAACTGTTATGACAGTTGTTAGCAGCTTACCAGAAACAGTAAATAGTTGGGAAACACTTTTAAAAACATATAGTGAAATTGACAACAAGCTGTGCGTAAAAGTATTTCGTGAAAAAATATCGAAATACAACATCGAGCTCACAGAAGCCAATAGAATGTGGCTCATTGCAGCAACAAATCAAAAATAATTAAACAGTATCCGGCAATCCGTTAACCAAACCATTTTTCCACAAATCTATGAAAAAACTCATCAAAAAATATTGATGAGTTTTTTCATAACTTTAATGATACCCCCAAGTTATACTGGTGGATAATTATAATTTTAATTATATCTACTTAGACAGCAAATAATTATTTAATCAAGTAAAAACGCATATAAAACAATTTAAATCCACTATAACATTTTAAATCAGCACATTGTTATAGTACTAATTTTACTTTAAGAATTCTAGTTTTATTTATTCTCAATAAACTTCTCTAATTCCTTAATCTTATCACGCAACTCCGCAGCCTTCTCAAATTCCATAGCCTGTGCACATTTAAGCATTTCATCAGTAAGTCTATTAATAATATCTTCAGGTGTTTCATTCTTATCAATTTGATATTCAGTTGAAATATCTTCAACAATAGTTGCCTTAATTATATCCCTTACAGACTTCTTAATAGTTTTTGGAATAATTCCATGCTCCTTATTATATTCTTCTTGAATTTTACGTCTTCTATTAGTCTCTGAAATTGCCTTTTCCATTGACTCAGTAAGTTCATCAGCATACATAATAACCTTACCTTCAGTATTTCTAGCAGCACGACCAATCGTCTGGATAAGAGATCGTTCTGAACGTAAAAATCCTTCCTTATCTGCATCTAAAATAGCAACCAAAGAAACCTCTGGAATATCCAAACCTTCTCTAAGTAAGTTAATACCAACTAAAACATCAAACTCACCTATACGCAAATCTCTGATAATCTCCATTCTTTCCAAAGCCTTAATCTCAGAATGCATATAACGAACACGAATACCAATATTTCTTAAATAAGCAGTTAAATCCTCAGCCATCTTCTTCGTCAAAGTAGTAACAAGAACTCTCTCCTGTCTCTCAACTCTCTCATTAATTTGAGTAATCAAATCATCAATCTGATTCTCAACTGGCTTAACTTCTATCTTAGGATCCAAAAGCCCAGTAGGACGAATAATCTGCTCAACAACATTACTTCCAGAATGTTCTTTCTCATAATCAGAAGGCGTCGCACTAACAAACACGCATTGATTAATTCTCTCTTCAAACTCCTCAAACTTCAAAGGTCTATTGTCATAAGCAGAAGGCAATCTAAAGCCATAATTGACAAGCGAATCCTTTCTAGCCCTATCGCCATTATACATAGCCCTAACCTGTGGAATTGTTGCATGTGATTCATCAATCAAAAGTAAAAAATCATCAGGAAAATAATCAAACAATGTAAACGGAGGACTACCAGCAGCTCTACCGCTTATATGTCTTGAATAATTCTCAATTCCTTGGCAGAAGCCAGTTTCCTTAAGCATCTCAATATCGAAATTAGTTCTCTCTTCAATTCTCTGTGCCTCAATTAATTTTTTATGATCTTTAAACCATTGAACTCTCTCTTCCATTTCCTGTTCAATCGTTCCAAGAGCTCTTTCAAGTTTATCCTTACTAGTAACATAATGAGAATTTGGAACAATCATAACATGTTCCCTAACACCAATCGTCTTGCCAGTAAGCGGATTAATCTCGCTAATCTTCTCAATCTCATCACCCCAGAACTCAACACGAATTGCAGACTCTTCTTGGTTAGAAGGATAAATCTCTAAAATATCGCCCTTAGCCCTAAAAGTACCTCTCTTAAAATCCATTTCATTTCTTGAATACTGCATATTAACAAGCTTTTTCATTACTTCATTTCTTTCAATCTGCATACCCGGTCTCAAAGAAACAATCATATTCTCGTAATCAATCGGATCACCCAAACCATAAATACAAGAAACAGAAGCAACAACAATAACATCTCTTGCTTCAAACAAAGATGCAGTAGCTGAGTGTCTCAACTTATCAATCTCGTCATTAATAGAAGCATCTTTTTCTATATATGTATCAGAAGATGCAATATAAGCTTCTGGTTGGTAATAATCGTAATAGGATACAAAATACTCTACTCTATTTTCAGGAAAAAATTCCTTAAACTCACTATACAACTGTCCAGCCAAAGTCTTATTATGAGCCAAAACTAAAGTTGGACGTTGAGTCTTCTCAATTATATTAGCCATTGTAAAGGTCTTACCAGAACCAGTAACACCCAAAAGTGTTTGAAACTTTTTTCCTTCTTCAATTCCCTTACTTAAATATTCAATTGCCTGAGGCTGATCCCCAGTAGGTTTATATTCTGAATGAATCTTAAACATAACTCCTCCAATACTTCCCAATCTCATTATTAATCTTATGTATTATATCAAATTATCCGTTACATTTAAACACTAAACATAAAAAATCCTTTATTTACTTAAAAATAAAGGGTTTTTTTATGTTTATAATACCATATTCAATTCTATTTATTTCTTCTTTTTTTAACCACTATCATTGTAGCTAATCCAGCTAAAGATACTCCAGCTATTGCTACATATAAAATTATATTATCACCTGTTTTAGGATTATTTGTTTCATTCTTTGTTTGTTCTGTTTTTTCTTCAACATTTGTTGCAACAATTCCATATTGACTTAAATGTGATGTTTCAAATACTATATATCCATCTTCTACTATCGCTGGTATTGTTTCTTTTATTTCATCATTTGAAATATATACTACTTCATACTTGTTAAATCCTTTTAAGTCTTCTGGTAATGCAATTCTTATTTTCATTTTAGTATCATTAATTTTAACTATTTGACCATTTTCTAAAACATTTATATCTACTACATATTTAACGTTTTTGCTTGTTAAATTTTTGTTAACTTCTACAGGTTTAATATCTAGTTTGTAGTCTTTGCTAACTTCTTTTGCAAATTCAATTTTTGCTTTTGTTTCTCCTGTACTTTCAATTTCTTTTACTGTTTCTTTAGCAGGTTGTTCTGGTTCTCCTGAAGTTTTAGTCCAAGAAGCATATAAAGTTACATTTTGATAATATTCAGCTCCAAGTGCATTTTTTATAACAGTATCCCTGTTAAGATCATCTTTATCATCTTTATCCCATCTTCTCCAATATATATATTTGAAGTTTTTTCCACTTCCATCTTTTTTAGAATTCCAACCATTAAAAGTATATCCTTCTCTTACAGGTATATATGGTAAAAGTGACATAGCTGTTCCTGAATTACCACCACCTAAATAATCATACTTGTTAGATTCTTTACCATCAATAGTTCCGCCATTTGCATTTAATATTAATACTCTATCGTCTCCAGCAAAAGTATCTTGAGTATACGTTGCAGTTAAATTAATTACATCACCCTTTGTGAAAGCACTTGAATTAATAGAAGTAACAATTTCTCCATCTAAATCCCAGCCCTTAAAAGTATATCCTTTTCTTACAGGAGTATACTTTGTTAAATCAATTGTTTTAAATTCTTCTGCTTTACTTTCTAATGTCAATTTTGCTTTACCATTTATTGTACCACCGAATGCATCCATACTTACATAGTATTTTCCACTATTTTTTAATTCTTTATCTGAAAATTTAGCATTAAGCCTTAATCCATTAGTATATGTAACCTCTTCACCTGTTGATGTATAAAAGTTACCACTACCTGTAAAGTTTGCTATTTCTAATTCTTCACTAGCTTTTGTATTCTCTGCCATTTCCCAATGTAAAAATTCAGTTTTACCGTTGAAAGGAATAATTCCTTTTGTTAATTCAGATAACTTAACAGTTGTTTCTCCTTCTGCAATGTTAAATCTTACAAGCTTTGAATACTCACCATCAAAACAACCTTCATCTTCATTAGCAGTTAGTACTAGTGAATATTTTCCATCATCACTAATTGTAGCTGCATTTACTCTGTTTGAAAGAATAAACAAACATGTAACAGATAAAATAATTGTTAAAAATATTAAACTTTTTTTCAATTTCATTTTTCTTTTCCTCCTAGTGTTTTCTTGAGTTTTTTCTTTTTGTATTATTAACTATTATTAAAGCAATTATTCCTAGTAGTGCAATTATAAACGATACAGCATATACTATAACATTATCACCTGTTTTAGGATTTGCATTTGTATTATCTTTTTGAACATTATTATTTATTAAATTATTATTTTCTTGCTCATTATTTTGATTATTTTCTGTATTCTTGCTATCTTCTGATGCTTCATCTTTTTCTTTTATTGTAAATTTTGTTATAGCTTCTCCATTATCTGAAAAAGCAACTTTTAATGTGTGTTCTCCAACAGATAATGTTTTTAAGTATTCATCTTTTAAAGTAATAACTGTGCTTCCTGACTTTGAGTCATAATTTGTAGAATCTACTAATTTATTGTCTACATATACTTTGTTTGTAAATAAGCTATAGTCTGCATCTATTTTAAATGTTGCATTTTTTGATTCATCAATTGTATATGTTTGATTTGCTCCTTCAGTAAACTTATATTCTTTAGGACTAACTTCTTCTTTTACATATTGGAATGTAAATTCATAAGTACATCTAGTATAATAATCAGTTCTTGTTTCATTTATGATGCCACCATCAGTGCCATCATAATTCAATGCCGAACCTGTATATTTAGTATGAAATCCTTTAAAAACTTCACTTTTTTTAGTTCCAACATTTACTGCAGTTAATATTGCTTTATTTTCTGATTTATTTCCTACTATCTTTATAACAGCTTCACTTTCATTGTCTGTTGCTAATAGACCTTCATTGTCTCTTTTGTAATATAGTGTTTTATCTAAATCTGCAAATGATTTTAACCCATTTGTAAGTTCATCATCTTTAGAAAAATCAATCACATATTCTTGCCCACCAGTTAAATCAATTACACCTTTTGATGATATATCATTATAAACATTTTTAACTGTTGTGTTAACGACAGTTCTTGTTCTTACAAGTTTAACATCTAATGTCCCACTAAATTTGCTCGAATCTAAATTAAATGTGAATTTAGTTTCTCCTACTATTGTTGTCATAGGATAATACCAATTATTGATATTTAATTTTATAGGTGTATTAGCACCTGTTACACTTGTATCTTCAATTTCTTCAATTACAAACTTGTACTCTGCCTCATTTAAATCAATTACCATATTGTTTGAAATATCAGCAACTAACTCCTCGCCTTTGAATAATTGTACTTTTGCCTTCTTGCTATATTCTACATAGCCATCATGAATTGTTCCATCTTTAAAATTTAATGTTACTTCATTTTTGGTAACTGCATAAGCTTTATTCGTAAGCATAGGTAACGCTATACTAACTGTCATGCACAATATTAATAATATTGATAATACTTTTGTTTTTTTCATAACCTTCTTCCTCTTTCTTTAGATTTTTATATTAATTATATTATCATAACAATATTTAATATTCTGCATTTTTACCAATTTTACCGTGCCAATTTGGTAATCGAAAAATATCATTTATAACATTATTCTCACAGTGCCTTTGATAAGAACACTTATAACAATTCTTTATTACTTCAAATTATTCAACAATATTCCTAACAATCTCATCAATTTCATCATCATCTAATTTTAAATCCGTATTTACCAAACCAATTTCCGGACGAATGCCATCTTTAAAGTGGAAATCAGAACTAACAGTAACAAATAATCCATTTCTTTTTGCAAACTCACACCATCTCTCAGATTCATCATGTCTTTGATTATTACAATCCGTATGAAAATAATAAGCTTCAATTCCATCAGGTTTCATATCATCAACAATTTTCTGGATATCATCTTCTGTCAAACCATCCTCATTAGCATATGCAATTGGATGTGCCAAAACAACTTTTCCACCAGCTCTTCTTATAATTTCAGCAGCTTCACATGGGGTACAAGTATTTTTCTTAACATAGGCAGAACAGCCCTCATTCATAATTGTTTCTATAAATTCACCTTTAGTAGGAATATGTCCAAAATCATTCAATAGCTTCTCTTTATTTTTCTCGCAATTTACCGCATCAAGTGCTATATGAGCCTTAGTAACAGCTTCTATTTTATCTAACTCCTCAACATTTAAATAATAACCTAGCTCATTCAATTTTTCAGCAACATCATATAAATAAATATGTCTTATATTTCTTAACTTATATAAACTCTCTCGAAAAGATTTGTCATTTAAATCAAAATTATATCCCAAAACATGAATTCCGCATTTTTCCCATTTAGTTGATATCTCAACAGCATTTATAAGCTGTATATTCTTACTATTAGCATACAAAAATAAATCCTCATTATAAGCATCAACCGTATCATGATCAGATATAGCAATAACTGACACATTATTTCTCACAGCCTCGTCAATTACCTCTTTTGGACTAAAAGCTCCGTCAGACACATTTGTGTGGATATGTAAATCAATTCTTTTCATAATAAATCCCCCCTTAATAGAACAAAAACGGACTATTTATAACATTTATACCAATTATAACATTTTCAAGTCCGTGTCTTTGTTCGCACGTGAAATTTGCAAAGTAAATTTTTGTGCATTGTTATTTCATATAATAGAAAGTTCAGAGAAATTTTCTATTATACAAAAAGAGATGAACAAAAAGTCCATCTCCAAATATAGATATTACATATTAATAATTTTCTGCTTTGATTTCAAAGAAAGCTTTTGGATGAGCACATACAGGACAAACTTCTGGAGCTTTTGTTCCAACTACAATGTGTCCACAATTTCTACATTTCCAAATCTTAACTTCTCCTGCCTCAAAAACTTTTCCATCTTTAACATTTGCTAATAATTTTCTATATCTTTCTTCATGTTCTTTTTCAATTTTTGCAACTTCTGAAAATAAAAATGCTATATGATTAAATCCTTCTTCTTTAGCTTCTTCAGCCATTCTCTCATACATATCAGTCCATTCAAAATTCTCGCCTTCAGCTGCAGCTAATAAATTTTCTTCTGTTGAAGGAATATCACCACCATTTAATAATTTAAACCACATTTTTGCATGTTCTTTTTCATTATCAGCTGTTTCTTGGAATATAGCAGCAATTTGCTCATATCCTTCTTTTTTAGCTTTACTTGCAAAATATGTGTATTTATTTCTTGCTTGTGATTCACCAGCAAAAGCATCCATCAAATTTTTTTCTGTTTTTGAACCTTTTAATTCCATTTTATAACCTCCTAAAATTTTAATTATTTTCTCCCCTTATTTGTTTCATTTATATCATAAACTTAATATAATTTCAAGGCATTTTTACTGCATGCAAAACAATTCTTTCTTTATTATCATTAGTACATGTTGACAATGTTAAAATTCTGCTTTGTGCTGATAGCTCTGTTCCAAAATTCTTTACGCTTCGAGACTTCACTGTATTTAAAAACTTCATATATTCTTCATCAGATTCAAAATAATTTTTTAAATAATATTCTTCTGGCTCAATCTTATATACAGAGAAAACTCGGTAATAATCAACACTATCTTTAGTTGCAAGAACAACTGTCATATTCTCCTCATTATTTTGCCAATCGGCTGTTAGCATATTGTTCATTGTACCAAACATAGAATTATCTCTCATATTATGTCCAAAAATAGAAATATTTTTATCAGTGCCATCAAACTTATTAATATAATTTGCAAATATCCACCCAGCACGATTATATTCCTTATAAAAATTATGTCTTAAGTAAAAATCATTGTTATCTGTTTTCACAACAGGGAAACTAATATCTGTACCATTAACAATCAAATATGCAATCGTATCAGGATTTTTCTCTGTCAATGCTGAAAAATCAACAACATATTCTTTTTCATTATTATCATCTTGAGTAACTTGAACATAATGCTGAACTTCACCAATAACTTCACCATTCTTCTTATTGTCCATAAACCAAGAATAAATTTTAATTCCAGAATATATTAATGTAACAACAAATATACACTCTATTAAAAATACTACTATTAACTTTCTTTTCTTGTTTTTTTCTTCTCTTTTTTCTTTTCTACTCATGCCCATAATTATACTATTTCAAAATTTAAGAGTCAAATACATTCAATATACAAAACTTTACATTTATCATTGAAATTCTTTGAGTCTCCTCCCTTGCTTGATTTTCTGTGATTTTTGAGATATAATTACTATAGATGCTTTTTTATTTATATGTGAGACATGAACTATACAACCACAGCAAAAGGAGGCTCTTGCTATGAAAGATAATGAATTTTTTGAAACTATAAACACTGAAGTTGCAGATGAAAAAAAAGAACCCAAAATGAATATGTCCTCTGAGCTGGCTCAGAACATTCATAATTCATATGCATCGGCAGCACGAAAACCAAACATCAATGGGACAGAAGTTGAAGAACATTTACAAACAGAACTTGCATCAATTACACCATCTAATTCCAAGGATAAAAAAATTCTTGGAGCATTTAAAGACAAACTTGCCAAATGTATTGGTGGACGGCTTCCAACGTTCAAAATTACAGAATGTGTAGAAGCAATTTTACATGTTATTCTGTACATTGTGATTTGGATTAACCATCAGTACAAAATGGAGTTAGACGTTGTTGTAAAAGCAAGACGGAAATCCGTTGAAAGCGAATTGGCCAAAATACTCAGCTTAGCTGACGTAGATGACCCTACACCGCTTATGGATAGATTTGGAATACGCGTTATAAATTATGAAGGGATTCATGATTTATGCTTCTTGTTAACGAAAGTTATCAACGTTTTATGCAGTCCAAGTCATGAAGACCGAAGAGATTTCTTAAAATTTGCCCAAGCAAATTTCAATAGTCTTCAGTTAGCAACCATTAAGCATGTGTTCAACTTACCGTTTTCACCGATGCCACTTTTTAGGAAAGACGATTCAACTAGATTTGATCCAGCAAAATATCCTAATATTGAACTTCCTACACCGGAAGATTTCGAATTGGTAAAATATCTTGCTGGCAACATCAAGTACTATCTTAATCCTCCTAAGGAAAATGGATACCAGTCTATCCATGCAATTTTGGCATTAGATAACACTTCACCTGAACTCGCAGGATTACAGATTGAACTGCAATTTAGAACCTGGGCGATGGACAATCATGCTGAAAACGACATCAACGCTTCTCATGATGTTCACAAAGACCGTGTGAAACAGTATAAAAAAATATTCACATTAAGTGAAGACGAACTTGAAGAGGCAAACATTCGCTTCTTTAATAGTTACAAAAACACACACAATGACCAGGATGGTATTCATTTTGGCAAAGATTTTAACAGTCGTCGTATGAATACAATCTCAATCTGGTAAGAAACCAATTAACACATTTAATATGTCTCACATCACATCTATGAGTTCAATGGAACTCAAAAAACCAACCTTGTTTTGTCAAGGTTGGTCTTTTTTTAACTTTATGATAAACCTCCAATTATGCTGAGAAATAATCATTTATTAACATTCTAAATTTAAATTATCATATTAATTTTACTATCTCAGTTTCATAAAACATACATCAACATATAATAATTACTCTTTAGGTAAAAGGTTCAACAATTTTAGTATCGCAACACCAATCTTTTCACCTTTTCCCTCATAAGGCCATTCGTTAATTGAATAGCCAGGATTATCATTAATCTCAATAATTGAATAATTCTCCTCATCCAAATCTTCAATAATTATATCAACACCGCAAATTTTTGCATCAAATGCACGAGACGCTTTCTCAGCAACCTTTTTAAAATATGTTGGCATAATCTCAGTCATATCAACGCTCTCACCACCAGTAGAACAATTTGAATTTGTTCTCAAGAAAACTCTCTTTCCAGCAGGTAAAACCGTTTCATAATCATAGCCTTGAACCCTCAAATACTCAACAACCGGTTCATCCATCTTAACAGGAGTTCCAGTCAAGAAATGCCAAGGCTCTTTATTTTTCGCATCAATCAATTCCTTAATTGTACTCTTTCCATTTCCAACAACACTAGCAGCCCTCCTATGAGCGACACTCAAGCATTTACCATTAACAACTAAGAAACGATACTCCATACCCTTTACATACTGCTCAATTAAAACATTTTCATCAAACTTAAACGCATAATCAACAGCATTCATAATCTGAGCTTTAGAAGCACTTTTAGCAAATACAGTAATACCTGTACCATAGTTCGTATTTCTAGGCTTTACAACCAAAGAGCGATTATAAAATTCCTTCAATAACTCTTCTCTATCCTGAGCATTCATATTTCTATTTAGCAAAATAGCATTCGGAACATTCAGACCATGCTCTTTCATTATCTGCTTTGAAGTAAACTTATCATCAGTAATAATTGGGAAAATATATGTATCTTTATCAGTCTTATTTCCCTCAATTACAAACTCCTCTCTATCCTTATAATAGAATTGAACAATACTCTTTAACTCATTCAAAACTTCATAATCAACACCATTAGCAATAGCATCTTTAATTAAAACTACAGATTCACTAACTAGCTTCTTATAATTTTGAAGACAATATCTAGCATTGTGACCTTCATTAGTATACAAACTCAAAAGTTCCTCAACTTTCTCATCTGCTAAAGAATCCTCATCAAATCTACACAATCCAGCTTTAACCTCAGCCTCAATAGATTCAAGACCTGATTTAGTCTTCAAATTATACTTTTTCTCTACCTTATATAAATACTTAATCTCCTCTTTCAAACTCTTTGATTCATCATTTCCTAAGCAACCAAAAATAAATGTTAATAAAAACATTGCATCAGCCTCTGACAAACCACACTTTGAACGATAATTAATACCTATTGATGAAATCCTCAACTTATTCTTTCCAGCAATAATCTTGCACTTTCCAAACAACGGCTGAATAAGCTCTAACTTACGATCAAACTCCTTCTTAATCTTCTCATTAGCTTCCTCAATATCATCTGGCAAGAAATCCTTTTCTCTAATTTCATCATAAAACTCTTCATCCAATATAATTCCCATTTGAGCCTTCAAATTTATCTTTTCATCCTTCTTCTTGAAAGCGCCAAAAGTCCACATATATTGATTAATCTTATATAATTCTTCTATAACAACATTTGTTATTTCATTAAATTTATCATACGCATCAAATAAATTTTCTTCCATTGGCGTTTTAATTTTAAAAACAACATCATCGTCATCAGCCGTAATTAAAGGATTTTTCTCCTTACAGCCAAAAGCCTTTGGAAAACTTGTTTCAACCAACTTATTTTTAGAATTAATTCTTACAAATTCTCTTTCGAGACTAATATTATATTTTTCTATTTTCATAATAACTCACTTTCTTACAACTACAATATATTCATAGATTCTACCTGAACTTTTCCAAACCTTGGCGTTCTCTCATTACCAATTGCAGTACTTCCAGGCTCTATAATCATATTAAGTGCATTTACTGGTTTAATTTCATGGTATATAACAAAATCATGTTCATACATATTCAAATAACTGCGTTTTTCATATGTATTTCTTTTTATAGTATGAGACAATTTTTTAAACAAATTATCCGTATCCAAATCAACATAAGAAAAAACTTTTTCAGAACTCTCATCACCTTTATTTTGAAAATCTATTTCAAACATAAAAGTTGGAGCCTCTTTTAATTCTATGTTTTTATTCATAATTTCATAATAACCTACCAGCTTTAATCCTACATTTAATCCATCTTCCTGCAACGATTTAACCGTCTTACACAAAGCATCAAAACTATTTTTGTTTCTACAATCAATCTCACACGCTAAACGTACTTTACTTTCCTTATTCAACTCATAAGCACCTTTAATTGCAGACCTATATAATTGCTTACCAATTCCTTTTACTTTATTTCCATACACATCAAAAATATTCTGCTTTGCAAGAACACCTGTTATAAACATCACATTTTCATTTGAAGTTGGGAAAAACGGATTATCAGACTTTTTTAAATTATTTTCAATTTTAACTGTTGTCGCTCCAATAATATCATTTTCACCAAACTCATTTCTCTGCGTTGCAAGTATAACAGGATACCTAGTCACATTTTGATAAACCTGTGAAACATCCGGTACATGCATAAAATCTTTGTTACCAATAAAATTCTGGTCATAAAAATAAGTTAATTTCAAAATGCCATTTAAAAAATCTTTTTCTGGCAAAGATTGAAACAAATTAAATTTAATATTTGATTTCTCTTTCAATTCCTCCATTTCTTTAAAATATTTTTTGAATACAGTCTCTTCAAGAGACATCTGTATTCGCGGTTTTGCTTTTTTCTTTTTCTTCATATGATTCTCCTATAACAAGCAATCCAAGCTAGTTACAGCCGATTTGCCTGCTCATAAAAAATAGTGCTAACCACTTTTAAGGCTAACACAGTAATAATACGATTTTTCAAATTAAAAAGCAATTTGATAAACAAGTTAATTTTAACCAATTTCAGTCAAATTTAACCATTTTAGCTCAAATTTCATTTCCAATATATGTTTATCTTATTAAATATTGTTCTTAATCATTTTATTGCATTTTCTCAATAAAAGTCCCAGTAGCTCAACACTTTGCAGGATTTTGTAGTCCTAAACTCCCATTATGTTATAACCATTATCAGCATAAAGTACATGTCCCGTAACACAGCTTGACATACCAGATAATAAAAACGTTGCGACATCCCCAACTTGACTAGTAGTAACATTTTTATGTAATGGTGCTTTTTCTTCAACAATATTTAAAATACTTCCAAAATCTTTTATTCCCTTAGCAGATAAAGTTTTAATAGGTCCAGCAGAAACAGCATTCACACGAACACCTTCCTTACCAAGATTTTCAGCTAAATATCTAACACTCGTCTCTAACGCAGCTTTAGCAACCCCCATAACATTATACCCTTCTAAAACTTTAGTAGAACCGTGATAAGTTAAAGTAACTAAACTAGCATTTTCATTTAACAAATCCATTTGTTTAGCCATTCTAGCTACAAGCACAAATGAATAACTACTTACATCACAAGCATGTGCAAATCCCTCTTTACTTGTATAAATAAAATCATTGTGTAAATCTTCTGTATTTGCATGTGCAATCGCATGAACAATTCCATCAACCTTGCCATTTTCCTCTTTAATTTTTTTGAAACATTCTTCAACTAATTCATCTTCTGAAGCACCATTCAAGCAATAGCACTTACTTCCAGCAAAATCAGAAACCAATTCTTCAATTTTCTTTCTATTATCCTCACCCATAAAAGTAAAAATCAATTTTGCCCCATTTTCATAAGCAGACTTTGCAATTCCATACGCAATGCTCCACTTATTCCTAATTCCCATTATTAATATTTTTTTATTTTCTAATAACATATCAAAATCCAACCTTTCAATCATTATAATTAATATTAAACCTTCTTATACTCACCAATATTTCTAAACTTAGCATATCTATCTTCAACAAGCCCCTCATCAGATAATTGCAACAACTCATCTATAACCTTACAAATCTCACACTTTAAAGTATTTGCTGTTTCATCAGACTCTTCAATTATTTTATCAATAACCTTTAAATCATATAAATCATAAGCAGTAAGTTTCATTTTTTCAGCAGCTTCCTTAGCCTTTGAAGAATCCTTCCATAGAATACTAGCATATCCCTCTGGTGAAAGAATCGAATAAATTGCATTTTCTAACATAAAAACTCTATTTCCTACACCAATAGCTAAAGCGCCACCACTTGAACCTTCACCTATGACAATAGAAATAATCGGAACCCTAAGTCCAGCCATTTCAAGCATAGAACTAGCAATTGCTTCACCTTGGCCTTTTTCTTCAGCCTCAATTCCAGGATACGCACCTTTAGTATCAATAAAAGTTATAACAGGTCTATGAAACTTTTCTGCCTGTTTCATAAATCTTATAGCCTTTCTATAACTTTCAGGATTAGGCATTCCAAAATTTCTTTCAATATTCTCCTTAGTATTTCTACCTTTCTGTTCAGCAATAATTGTAAAACTTTGATTACCTATTCTAGCAATACCACACACAATTGACTTGTCGTCATATCCCATTCTATCGCCATGTAATTCAATAAACTCATCAAAAATTTCATCAATATAATCAAGAGATGTTTTTCGATTAGGTGACCTAGCAATTTCAACCCTTTCCCATGCAGTAACTTTTTTCATTAAACATCACTCCTTTTATGAAATTTAACCAATTTATATAACATACTTTTCATATCTTTTCTTTCAACTATTTCATCTATAAAACCATGTTCTAGTAAAAATTCTGAAGTTTGAAAGCCTTCTGGCAACTCTTGTCCAATCGTTTGTTTTATTACCCTTTGTCCTGCAAAACCAATCATTGCACCAGGCTCAGCCAAAACAATATCAGCAATGCTAGCAAAAGAAGCAGTAACACCACCATAAGTTGGATCAGTCAATACAGAAATATACAAAATGCCAGCTTTATTCAATTTTGCAACAGCTGCAGTAGTTTTCGCCATTTGCATTAAAGAAATAATTCCTTCCTGCATTCTAGCACCACCTGATGTGCAAAAAATTATAAATGGAATACCCAATTCAATAGCTTTCTCCATAGAATATGTAATCTTTTCACCAACTACACTTCCCATGCTTCCCATTAAAAATCCACTATCCATTACACATATTACAACATCTTCACCATTAATCTTTCCTGTTCCTGCACTAACAGCCTCCTGAATTCCAGTTTTAACTCGTAAAGTTTTTATTTTCTGCTCATAGCCATCTAAATTCAATGGATTAACATTATCAATATTTAAATCAAACTTTTTACAAGACCCCTCATCAAGAATTGTTTCAAGTCTTTTATTAATATGCATTCTAAAATAAGCACCACAATTAGGACAAATACTCATATTCTCTCTTACAGTTTCTTTATAAACAATTTCTTTACATTTATCACATTTAACCCATTTACCAACAGGAATATCTATTTTAGACTTTATATTCTTCGCAGTAGGTGGTCTTTTCTTCATCTTATCAACAATCATAATTTTTACACTCCTAAAAAAGCTAATGTATAATACAGTTTCTAAAATGCTACAAAGCACATTAAAAATAACATTTTAGAAACTAGTTATTATTTATTTAAAATTTCTTTTTCAATAAATGATGTGTCAAATTTTCCTCTAATGAAATCCTGATTTTTTATAATCTTAAATAAAAAATCAATATTAGTATCTACTCCCTCAATAACAATTTCCTCAAGAGCTCTTTTCATTTTACTAATTGCTTCATTTCTTGTATCACCAAAAGCAATAATTTTTGCAATCATAGAATCATAATTTGGAGGAATAGTATATCCCTCATAAATTGCTGAATCAATTCTAATTCCCTTACCACCTGGAAAATTCAAACCAGTTATCTTACCAGGACAAGGCATAAAATTTTTAGAAGGATTTTCAGCATTAATTCTACATTCTATACTATGCCCTCTAAACTCAACATCCTTTTGTTTTAATTTCAATTGTTCACCACCAGCAATCTTTATTTGCTGTTTAACAATATCAATACCTGTTCTCATCTCAGTAATCGGATGCTCCACCTGAATTCTTGTATTCATTTCCATAAAATAAAATTTCTTATCATCATCTACAAGAAATTCAACAGTTCCACAACTACTATATCCAGCCAATTTAGCAGCCTTCACAGCAGTTTCTCCCATTTTATTTCTCAGCTTTTCATCAACAATAGTTGAAGGTGTTTCCTCAATTACCTTTTGATTTCTTCTTTGTATTGAGCAATCCCTTTCACCCAAATGAATAACATTTCCATGCTCATCAGCTAATATTTGAATCTCAACATGTCTTGGATTTTTAATAAATTTCTCTATATAAATTTCATCATCATTAAAAGAAATTTTTGCCTCTTGCTTTACAATATTATAATTTTTCTCTAATTCCTCAGGTGAATTTGCAACACGAATTCCTTTTCCGCCACCACCTGCAGCAGCCTTCAACATAACCGGATACCCTATTCTTTCCGCAACTGCAAGTGCATCTTTTAATCCTTTTATGCTTCCATCCGAACCAGGAATAACAGGAATTCCCGCATTCTTCATAAATTCCTTAGCATTAGACTTGTTTCCCATAAATTCAATAACCTTATGAGAAGGACCAATAAACTTAATATTAGATTCTTCACACATTTGGGCAAACTGACTATTTTCTGATAAAAAACCGAACCCAGGATGAATACTATCACTTCCAGTAATATTAGCTGCTTCAATAATATTTTTACAATTCAAATAACTTTTGGTAGAATTTGCAGGGCCGATACACACAGCCTCATCTGCTAAATGAGTATGCATAGCATCTTTGTCAGCCTCAGAATAAACGGCAACAGTTTTAATATTCATCTCTTTACATGCACGTATTACTCTAACTGCAATCTCACCTCTATTGGCAATTAATATTTTATTCATTATAAAATCTCCTTTTTAAACAATTGCAAAAGTAAGTTCACCTTTAGCAACAATTTTTCCATCGCAAGTTGCTAAAGCCTCTCCAACACCAATTGGACCTTTTTGTTTTATGATTTTTACTTCTAATTTTAAAACATCCCCAGGAACAACTTGCTTTTTAAAACGCATCTTATCAATTCCAGCAAATAAAGCATTTCTACCTTTATTTTCTTCTAAACTCAATATTGCTATAGCTCCTGTTTGGGCTAAACTTTCAGTAATTAAAACCCCAGGCATTATTGGATTTCCAGGAAAATGACCTTTAAAATACCATTCATCTTCGCTTACATGTTTGTATGCAATAGCTGATTCGCCAGGTACATATTCTTCAACTTCATCAATCATCAAAAAAGGTTCTCTTTGAGGTATGATTTGTTTTATCTCATTTTTATTTAACATACTTTACTCCTTTTTATATAATCTACTTTCTTCATCTGAATATAAAAAATTAAAATTTATTTTGGCTCGTTTCGTGGTTTAGAAATTCTAAGAAAAATCAATCAGCGCCCTCAATCCTGTGAGATTCCCTAATTGATTTTTCTAAGATTTTCTACTACCATCTCTCACGTCGCAATCATAAATTTTATTTTTTATATTTCAGACTTAATAATTAGCTTATATTATCTTAAATAATGGCTTCCCATATTCAACAGCCTCACCATCTTTTATAAAAATCTCTGCAACCTCACCATCAAACTCTGACTCAATTTCATTCATAAGTTTCATAGCCTCTATAATACAAAGTACATCACCCTTTTTAACCTTCTTTCCAACCTCAACATAAGGATTAGCACTTGGATTAGGTTTGATATAAAAAGTACCAACCATAGGAGATTTTACAATTTTTCCTGTATTTTCATTACTTGATTGCTCTAACTCAGGCTCCTCCTTCTTAACATCTTGACTAGAAGATTTCATTACTTTGGTTGATATTTCAACATTTTCATTTTTCTTCATACTAATCTTTGTACCATCAGGAAAATCAATATCAATAGAAGATAATTTTGAGTTTCCCATATCATCCATTAATTGTTTAATTTTCTCATACTCCATTTTAATTCACCTCATAATTAATTCATTTTTCTAAATATAATACTTGCATTATGCCCACCAAACCCTAAAGAATTAGACATAACTACATTTAAATCTTTTTTTATAATCTCATTCTGAACAATATTTAAATCACATTCTGAATCAGGTACTTTATAATTAATTGTTGGTGGAACAATTCCATTTTCTAAAGCCTTAGAGCAAATAACAGCCTCAACGCCACCCGCAGCGCCAAGTAAATGTCCTGTATTTCCTTTAGTAGAACTAACTAAAACATTATTCCAATCTTCTCCCATAACCTTTTTAATAGCCATAGTTTCACAAGAATCATTCAAATGAGTAGAAGTTCCATGAGCATTTATGTAATCAATATCATTAGCACAAATACCAGCATCTTTAATTGCTCTATTCATAGCATTTACAGCTCCTGCTCCATCAGAACAAGGAGATGTAATATGATAAGCATCAGAAGTAGCACCATAGCCAATCACTTCACCATAAATTTTAGCACCTCTTTTTTTAGCATGCTCATATTCCTCAAGAACTAAAATTCCAGAACCTTCACCCATTACAAAACCAGATCTCTCCTTATCAAATGGAATACTCGCTCTGTTTTTATCAGTAGCACTAGAAAGAGCTTTCATGTTTTCAAAACCTCCAATACCGACTTCACAAATAGAAGCTTCAGTACCACCAGCTAAAATTACATCTTCATAACCATGTTTAATAGTTCTATAAGCCTCGCCTATAGCATGAGTAGAAGATGCACACGCTGTAACAATAGAAACAGATTCACCCTTAAGTCCAAGTTCAATAGCAATATTTCCAGCAGGCATATTAGCAATAGACATAGGAATAAACATAGGTGAAATTCTATTATGTCCCTTCTCCAAATTAACCTCACATTGGTTTTGAATTGTAATCAATCCTCCAATACCTGAACTAACAAAAATACCAACATTATTAAAATCCGTATTCTCCTCAGAAATACCAGAATCGGCAAACGCTTCTCTAGCAGCAATCAAAGCAAATTGAGAAGACCTATCCAAACGTCTAGCCTGTTTCACATCAAAATAATCATGTGGATTATAATCCTTAACTTCAGCATCCATCTTGGTTTTAAAATTTTCTGGATTAACTAACTTCATAGTATCAACACCACAAACTCCATTTTCAATTCCATTCCAAGTCTCTTCGACATTTTTTCCGATAGGAGTTATACAACCTAATCCTGTAACAACAACTCGTCTATTACTCATAGCACTCACCTTTCACAATTTATTTTTAAAAATATTATATTTATTTTTTCGTTCCTTGCTAAAATATTTTCCATCTCACTAAACTTCGTTTAGAAGGTTAGCAAAAAAATTTCATACTGCGCATCACTCAAAAATCAAATATTATAATTTCTTCTATAATTAATAATTGTCAAAACGATTTTATTAATTAAATTAATCCTCCTGTAACTGGAATAACTGTCCCAGTTACATAACTTGAAGCATCACTGCATAAAAACTCCACAACACCAGCTACATCCTCAGCTGAACCCATTCTTCTCAACGATATTTTCTTAGCAATTTCATCTCTAACAGAATCGCTCAAAACAGCCGTCATATCAGTCTCAATAAAACCAGGTGCAACAGCATTTACTAAAATATTTCTAGAACCAAGTTCTCTTGCCAAACTCTTAGTAAAACCAATAATACCAGCCTTAGAAGCAGCATAATTAGCTTGTCCTGCATTTCCTTCTATTCCAACAACAGAAGAAATATTAACAATTTTACCAAATCTAGCTTTAACCATATATGGAACAACGTTTCTTGTCATGTTGAAAGTGCCAATTAAATTAACATCAACAACACTTGAAAAATCTTCCGGCTTCATTCTCATAAGCAACATATCTTTTGTAATACCTGCATTATTAACTAAAACATCGATTTTACCGAACTTATCAAATATTTCTTTTGCAATTCTCTCACAATCCTCGAAAGAAGAAATATCTCCTTGAACAGGTAAACAATCTACTCCTGCTTTTTCAATTTCTGATTTTGTATTAGTTAAGTCATCATTTTCTTTTCTATAATTCAAAGCAATATCAAAACCAGCATTAGCCAACCTAATAGCGATTGCCCTTCCAATTCCTCTAGTAGCACCTGTAATCAAAGCAACTTTAGCCATATTAAAACACCTCCACATTCTTTTTTAAACTATCGATTGTGAATTCTAAAGAATCAACATTGTTTATATTAAAAATATAAACCGGATTTTCGAAATTCATTCTCTTAACAAATCCAGATAATGTTTTACCAGGACCTATTTCAATAAATATATCCACTCCATCAGCATACATATTTTTTAGCACATCTGAAAATTTAACTGGATTAACAATATGCCTAGCTAAAATATCAGACATGTTGTCATTGCTTTTATATTCAGTTCCATCTAAATTCTTAAAAGCCTTAGAATTAAACTCATGAAATTTTATCTTTTTCAAATCTTTTCTCAAAGCATTTGAAGCATCTATTAATTTTTCCGTATGAAAAGGACCAGCAGTGTTTAAAACTCTAACCTTTTTAGCACCATATTCAGTAGCAACTTTTTGTAGCTCACTAATACCTTCTGCATCGCCAGACACAACAATTTGTCCAATTGTATTAAAGTTTACTGGAACAACAAAACCACTTTTTACACTATTACAAGCAGAAATAACACTTTTTTCATCCAATCCCAACACAGCAGCCATTTTCCAATCGCCCTCTGGCAATAAATTCTGCATATATTCTCCTCTTTTTTTAACTATTGATATTCCATCCTCAAACGAAAGAGCACCACTATAAATTAATGAAGCATATTCTCCTAAGCTCAAACCAGCAGAATCCTCAGCATTTATATTCTTGTCTTTTAAAACATTCAAAATCGCTAAACTCATTGTTAAAATACATATTTGAGTATACTTAGTCTGATTCAAAATCTCAGCAGGTTGATTAAAAGTAATATCAGCCACATCAATCCCAGTAATTTTCTCAACCTCATCATACACTTTTCTAGCTACTTCATATTTTTCATAAATATCTTTTCCCATTCCAACAGATTGTGAACCCTGTCCAGGAAATAAAAATCCTATCTTCATTTATTTAATCCTTTCATAAACTTTCTTCTCAAATAAATTACAAAATTCTGAAATTATTTTCTCATTGTCAACACTAAAACCAAACTCATTTTTTATAGACGTAGCAATATCATGTATCTCATCAGCAAACTCAGTTTGATTCGTATTTATTCCTATACCAACAGCCAAATCTCTCACACATTCACCCACTAACTTTGTCTCTGTAAGGATTCCTCCAATTTTCTTCTGATTATAAACAATATCATTTGGCTTTTTGATTTTTAGTAAAATATTATATTCCTTTTCAAAAATACTTCTTATAATCTCGGCAATCTCCAATGTAACTCCGTCAAGCTTTTCAATTTCAACATTCAAGTTCAAATAAAACGAAAAAGCAATATTATTCTTCTCATCAGTGTGCCACACTCTTCCATGAGTTCCAACACCACTCTCTTGAACCCCAGCACAAATAACAGTACCATTTTCAATTCTATTCTCTGTAACTCTTGACCAAATTTTTTTTTGCGTCGAATCAATCTTTTCATAATATTCAAAATTTCTCCCAAGCACTTGAGTATGTAAATTATTTAACTTCATAATTTTTTAAAACCTTTTTCAAATTTTCATTTCTTTTTATTTTTCCAGTAGTAGTTTTTATTAATGATTCCTTAGTTAATGTAATCCCTCTAATTGCCTTGTAAGGTGGCATCGTTTTATTAATCTCTTTAACCTTTTGAAAAATTGCATCATATATACCATCAAAATCTTCAACCTTATATGCTTTCATAACAATATCCTCGTTATAAACTACTTCAGCAAAAATCTTCAAATCATTAGGATCTTCTGAAACAGGCATTCCATAAATAAAAGACTCTTCCACGCCTTCAATCCTATTTAATAAATTCTCCATCTCTTCTGGAAAAATATTTTTTCCATTCTTCAAAACAATAACACTCTTTTTTCTGCCGCAAATAAAAATATAACCATCGTTATCAATCTTTGCTAAATCTCCAGTATAGAACCAACCATCACGTAAAGCATCTTTTGTAGCTTCTTCATTTTGATAATATTCAAGCATAATACTTGGCCCCGAAACCACAAGCTCTCCCATTCCATCCTTATCAGCATTAACTATCTTAGCCTTCACATGAGGAACAGTTTTTCCAACAGAACCAACCCTATTAAAAATCTTATTTCCAACAGCAACAACAGGAGACGTCTCTGTCAAGCCATAACCTTGAACCATATTCAAGCCCAATTTTCTATATTTTTCCTCAATTGTAGGATCTAAACTAGCAGCACCAGAGATCAACAATCTAACATTACCGCCAAGCATCTCATGTATTTCAGCAAAAACTTTCTTTTTCTCTTCCATAGAAGATTCCTTATGCTCCTCTTCTAGCTTAAGAATATTTTCTCTTAAATTTTTATTCTCCAACTGCTTAGAAATTATTTTAAAAATTCTTTCATAAATAGCAGGAACAGAAGCCATAACCGTAACATGATATTCATTCATATTCTCAACAATATGCCTAATTCCATCTGCAAAAACAGTTTGAGCCCCTTTATAAAGAGAAAATAAAAATCCAACAGTACACTCAAAAACATGATGCAAAGGCAAGAAAGATAAGAACACATCCTGGTCATTAATATCTAAAACAGAAGCAATATCCATCAAATTAGAACAAATATTTTTATGAGATAACGCAACAATCTTAGAAGCAGACGTTGTTCCAGAAGTAAACAACATTACACCCATTTTCTCAGCATCTATCTTAGCATCAACAAAATCTCTGTTACCATCCTCAACTAAATTCTTTCCATACTGAACAAGCTCCATTTCAGAATATATACCATCAGTATGCATATCTAAATCCATATTTATTAAATGTTTTAATTTGCCAATGCACTCATGTTTCATCTTAATCAAAGAATCTTCATATTTTTTAGTATAGAAAATTGCCTCAATGCCAGAACGCTCAATTAAATTTCTAAGCTCATTTTCAGGCAAAGATTTATCCAAAGGAACAACTATACCAGTACCACACGCAATTGCCAAATATGCAATCTCCCATTCATACCTATTCTCTCCAATAACAGCAATTCGTTTACCTTTAAGCCCCATATTAATAAGAGACGTCCCTAAACCATTAATCATTTTTCTAATCTCTTTATGAGAAAAAGTTATATACTCACCATTTCTCTTTATTTTATAAGCAATATTATCACCATATAAATCACCTGACTTTTGAAGCATATCCTTCAAATCAGAAATCTCTATATATTCATATAACCCCTCAGCCATATTACAAAATCCTTTCTCAAACTCTTCCCCAAAAATCACTATAACTTTTATACCATTATTCAAAACTAAAATCATTAGACTGGCGGGTCAGTACAAAAAACTCATTACTTTTAAGAAATAAAAACGAGTAGTTTTAAAACTACTCGTTTTCTAATTAACTTTAATGTTACGAAATAATTATTACATTATATTATTTTGAGGTTAAACTTTTCTTATTTTCTTTTTCTAATTGTTTCAAACTTTTTTTAGGTGTTGGTAAATCTTCTGGCATAGTCCCACCATTTTTCGCAATTACTTCTCTAATATTTTTTCCAATATTATAATGAGTATTATTTGCTTCTTTTTCTGTTGAAATATTATCTCTTTTTAACTTTGACTCAGTTTGCGTAATACGAAATAAATTTGCAGCAAGTTCTTCACTTCCCATATTATCTAAAATATCTTCTCTATACCTTAATCCTTTTCTTTTAGCAATATCGTCAGCCGTTTCTCCATTATATAAACCTTTATATCCTGAATTGTGGAATTTATCAAAATTTTTGACTCCTGAATTTTTAGCAATTTGATTTAGTAAATAGTTTCCTTTTCTCGTTAAATTTCTTTGATAAAATCTTTTTTCATCTTCTGTTAGCAAACTATATTCTTTTTCATTAATTTCTTGTTTTCTGGTTTGTATTGCAAAATATGTTTGAGCAAAAGCAATAACTTCTTTTCGTGGATCTCCATTTTGTGCTATTAGATAGCAAGCATAACGAGTTAATTTATAATCTTTTTGCATTCTTTCTGCTCCGGAACCTATTCGTACCATTTTGTCGGTGCCGACAAAATGGTCTAAAATATTAATATCACTACTTTTGCACGCTTTCATTGCTCTTTGAACTACACCTTCAAATTTTCTCCATTCTTTATAATCTAAAACTAGTTGCAACTCTCTAGCATACCAATATTCAATTCCGTTTTCATCAATATGTTTTATATCTTCAAAAGTTCTTTTACCGTATTCTTTAATATTTTCTGATTTATTCATTCAAAATAACTCCTATTTTTATTTTGTGTTATTATATCGAACATTTGTTTTGAAGTCAATAGGCTTTAAAATTCTTTTATTATTTCTCTATTATTCTCTCATAAATCTCATCCGGTATACACAACTGTCCTTTACCAGACCCAATTTCAATATTAGGCTTATGCAAGCCATGATAATCACTACCACCACTCATAAGTAAACCTCTACTCTTACAAAATTTCTTGACCAATTCAATATGCTCAAGACTAAATATACTATGATAGCACTCAATTCCATCAATATCATAACCATCTGTAATCTTCTCTAGTTCAGCAGTTTTATCGTCAATCCATGCATACTCATATATATGCGCAACAAAAGCCAAACCGCCAGATTTATGAATAATCTCAATAATCTTCTCTAAAGATGGATAATCGACAGAATTATCTACATAAAAAGGCTTACCCTTACCATGATAATAATTTCTCTTAAACACCGTAAAACTGTCCCACATATCTGCTGGAACCTTAGCTTTATTCTCCTCATGTTTCTTCAACTCATCATAAAAAACAATACTTGCCCAACCAGTATGCTTATCCCATTTCAAACTATCAATATCGTCTAAAACCAAACCATACTCATCTTTATACTCGTAAAATTTTCTAAGCTGTCTGTCTTGAATTTCATCTCTAGTAACATTACCATAACAATCTTTCAAATACTTTTCCATCTTCTCACAATCAATATTATATCCAAGAACATCAATAACTCTATCAGTATACCTAGCCTTTAACTCAATACCATGCAATATTCTTCCAGGAAAATATTTACCAACATCAATTTTAGCAATCTCTTTATACGCGTCACAATTCTCATGGTCCGTTATAGCAATAGCCTTCAAACCAAGTTTCTCAGCCTTTCTCAATACCTCAATTACCGAATCCGTTCCATCTGAATACTTTGTATGTATATGTAAATCAATCACCTAATAACCACCGCTCTCTTTTTATTCTATAGTTATCTGCATATATTTTATTATTTTAAATGAACCGTAAAATCAATGTAACGCGCTACTTCCTATTAACCGTCTCAAGAATAGCCGAATATTTATCCACCATACAAACAAGCAAAGCCTCCTTAGACTTCGGCAACTTCGTAATAGTAAGAGGCCACATGTGCGACTCAATAATCTTCTGCTCACTCTCAGAAATATCAAACATCTCCTTCGCATTCTTAGCAGCCGTTTTAGGATGACTAAAACCATGCCACCTATGATCCTTACTCTTCTCATGCCAATCATACAAAAAGAAATCATGCAAATAAGCACCAACAATCAAATCATCATAATTAAACTGGATATTGTATCTCTTCTCCAATCTCTTCGCCAACATAAAACTCCTATAAGCCACATTCCTAGAATGTTCCCACACAGACGTCTTTCCATGTTGCTTATAATTTTTAAGCAACTTTTTAATATACTTATACTTAGTCAACTTATAAATATATTTATAAAATTCCATCTTACTATTTAACTTCATCTTTAAATCCTTTGTAATCACATTTTATTTTGATAATTCAATTACAGAATTAACAACACTACCATCCTCGCTCATAATAACAACAACATGTTTGCCATTAAAATAAGCATACTTACAAATAACCGTATCACCCAATTTAATCTCATGCTTATACGTTATTCTAAAAGTATCATAAGGTCTTGCATCATAAATATCCTCAGGCAAAGCATCATAAGCCAAATTCAAATAATATGTATTATGCATATGACCATTAATATCAATATCTTTTCTAGATACAGTATATTTAACCTCATTTGAAAATTCAATGGGAACTTCTGGCTTAGGGAAATTATAATCACCAAAAGAACTATAATCTTCAGGTTTATAAGCCTCCTTTACTTCTGGTCCCATTCTAACAATCTTTCTAGTATCGCTATTAATCATAACCCACTTAGTAGTAGCTTTAATACACAATTCTCCCTTTGAATTATAAACCTCAAAATCCCTATATGTATACGCCTTTTGAAAACATCTTCCCCAAGTTCTAACTTCTAACTCCTCAGGATAAGCAGGTCTTTTAATAACCTTAACTGTCCAATCAAGCAAAATCCAACTAAGCTTTGTCCTTTCAATATCCAATATTCCATATCCCGCTAAATCAGATTGCTCTCCACCAACATTTTCAAGAATTTCAAGAATAGCCTCATTTTTTATTAAACAATCTTTTCCAGAATCTCTTAATCCTATTTTAACTTTATCAACAAATATCATTTCTACCTCATCACCTTGTAAATCTTACAACCAACGTCTCCATCATCATCAAGTAAAACTTCATAATTTAAAAAGCCGGTTTTCTCAATAACTTTAGCCAAAATCTCATCAGCACCTTTGTACTTCTTTATGCTCAAAATAAATTCATTTTCTTCTGAAAGCTTAGAATCATTTTCCAAAACATCTAATTGATTTTCATTCAATATTAAACTCTCACTATATGTTGCAAATTCAGGCATACTTTGAATATGATTAAACACCGTATCTCCAACATACACAAACTTATCTTCCTTATTTTCTTCAGCAATTTCTAAATACTTAGCATAACCTTTATAAAGAAAAGCAGGCTCACTAAACATTAATCCATAAACTGAAATTATCAACGAAATTCCAACTAAACTATATTTTAGCACATTTTTATTTTTAATAACAGTATCAATTAACAATAAAATTGAAATAATTATTAACGGCAAAACACACATTATATATCTTATAATATTTGCATCTTGCAATTCCGGTGAAACCTTTACAATAACACAAACATAACAAATTACAGAAAATATAATCGCACCTGCACCTAAAGCATTTTTATCAACTTTCTTATTAATCACAGATTTTACAGCAACCGCCATAACCAATAAAATCAAACATATAGCAATAGCCAAAACAGGAACAGAAAAAGAATATCCTATCATATTCAAATACTCTACTAACTTTTCGCCAAATCCTCTTGCCATCTCAGCTTTTCCGACTCCACGATATGAAAAGAAAATATGATTAATACTCAATGGATAAAGCAATACACCTATCACAGCCATTTTTAAATATTTCAAAATATACGTTATAGCGCCCTGTTTTCCTTGCTTTCTTATCACTCCTATTAAAACTAAAACCGCAACCACTCCAGCAACAATGCAAAAATAATATTGCGTCCAAAATCCAAGTAAAACAATCCAAGTAAGTTTATTCCATAATTTTTTATCTATATCAAAATCTTTTTTTATAATATCAATGTTAGCTGAAATAAACATTAAAACAAAGAAATTAAGCATAGAATACATTCTCTGAAAAATAACCGTTGAAATCGCTCCCATACTGAATCCGTACAGAATTAAAGTAGGAATTATTAAATACTTTTTATCCAATTTTTCAAAAATATTTTTTATAGTCCATAAACTCAAAATCATAAAAGCAAGATTAATACTAAAAATAATATACTTTGAAAAATGCCCCATAAAAAATATTGAAACTGTATGTACTAAAAAATAAAAAAGAGGCGGATGAATATCACGAGATTGATTATAATAAACCATTCCATAATTTAACGCATCCTTTGGCTGAATAGTTAAATAATCATTTGCCTCATCAGAACTTCTCCATGTTGGAACAAACTCAGACTTAATACTAGCCAAAGTTTCATCTTTTATATTCCTATGATCAATCAAATAATACTTCAAATTTTGAATAATATTACCATTCATAATTTTTTCTTTAACAAAAATATTCGTTTCATCTTCCTTACCATAAGGTCTGTAAACATTGTCATAAGCATAATTAGACGAACCATAAGAAAACATTTCATCCTCATGAAAGCCTTCCTTTTTCGTCATAAAAAATGTCATAACAACACTAATAACAAAAATCACAATAATATATTTATAATTTACTTTCAAAAAATCTTTCATAATAACTCATAATATCCTTCATTTTTTATACATCATACATATTCAATTCGCAATTACCAGCTCCTGGTATCTTTAATTTTCCATCTGGTTTTAAATTATTAAAATAGCAATACATCATCGCACAAATTCCAGCGTGTGTAACAATCAAAACATTTTTATCAGCATAATCTTTTCGTATTTTTTCTATAACATCTGAAACTCTATCAAAAAAATCTCGAACATTCTCAGCTTTCTCATAATGTCTATCCGCTTCCCAATTCCAAAACTCTACCCAATCATATTCAACATTCTTTTTCTTACCTTCAAACTCTCCAAAATCTCTTTCACGCAATTCATTTAATCCAATAATTTGAACATCTCTACCTTCACAAACTATTTTTGCCGTTTCTTTACACCTATTTCGTGGGCTACACAAAACGACATCTATTTTCGTATTCATAAGTTTATTTTTTACCATTTCAGCTTGTTCTTTTCCAGTTTCATTTAGTTTTATATCAATACTTCCTTGCGTTTTTCCTTCCACATTCCAATCAGTTTGACCATGTCTTATTACATATAACATTTTATACTATCATTCCTTTCATTTTTTAATTCTACAAACTACAAATAGTCTACCATAAAGTAGACTATTTGTTAAGTTTATTAATTTCTTATTTTCTCAATCATCTTTTCCGCAACAATTTCTAACTCTTCAATTTCCATATGGTGATTCATACCTTTCATTTCAACCAGCTCAATTTCAGGTCTACTTTCTATAAATTTATAAGTATCCCCAATTGGTGCTGTATCATCTAAAGTAGCTTGAAATACTATAATTTTTCTTTTTTATTATAAATATCTATATTTTTCTCCATATTCCCCTTCTTTCGCAAAAATTCCAGACACGTCTGGAATTTTTATAATCCTAATTCTTCTTTCACCTCATCTAATGTATACGTCTTAGGATTCTTTTTATATTCCTCAATTGCTTCTTTATAATCTTTTAAATCTTCAATATCTTCATCATTTAATTTTTTCATAATACTCTCCCCTCTGAAAATATTATAAAATATCCTTCCTTATCATTTCAATAACATTTTTCAAAAATATAGATTGGCGAAATACTCAGTATGTGTTATAATATTTCTAACTTGAGATTCTCAAGTTATTTTGGTAACTTGCAAACAATAATTTGAATAAGGAGAGTAAATATGCCAAACAGAAAATATGCGTATGCCGACATGAAAAAGTTTCGAAAAACTACAAACGCTCAGAAAAAAAGATACTATAGCAAAACCAGTTTTTACGGTCCGAGTACTTGGACTGTCGAACAAGATAAAATGGTTTTGGAGCATCTTATTTCTGATACTGAGTTGTCAAAAATCATTCAACATTCTGTTAAAGCAATTCAAGTGCGCCGGTGCAAGTTAAAGAAAAAATAAAGAAAAGGGTCATATGACCCTTTTCTTTTGCCCTTTACAATAAACTTCAAACTATATATTATCCTTCCTTATTGTTTCAATAATATTTTGCTTATTAATTTTCTTCAAAGAAAATCTCATAATAACCCAAATTAAAACAACAACAGCAATAATTGAAATGCCAATTGCTTTTAATGGTAACTCGTACGTCATCTCATATCCAATACCAAAAGATTTAAATAATAAATAAGACAAACCAATTCCAATTGGTATACCAATAACTAAAGCCTTACCACCATATAAAACACTTTCCAATCTAATCATCCTGTTAAACTCTTTTTTCGTCATACCAATTGATTTCAAATTAGCAAATTCCTTTTGACGCAACTCCATATTAGTTGTAATCGTATTAAATATATTTGTAACACCAATCAAAGAAATAACAGCAATAAATCCATATAAGAAAATAGAAATAACCAACCACATAGCACTTTGTTCTTTAACCATTGTTTCAATATTCTCCACATATTTTACCGCACTTGATTTCTTAGCAAACTCTTCAAGTTCACTTGGATTGCTAGAATCAGCATATAAGCTTACACTCATATCATCTTTATTTTTATACTTATCAAAAAACTCATCACTAACTATAAGCATTCCATTTGAATAATAATCATTTTGAAGTCCCATTGGAACCGAATCAACAATCGCAGCAATTTCTAAATCAATGCTCTTACCATCTATACTAGCGCTAATATAATCACCTTTTTTATAATCATAAACTCTATACATTGAATATGTTTTCTTACTATCAATATACGTTTTAGTCGAATCCTTTAAAATAACTTTATCTTTTACATCTTCATACTTTAAACCATTCTTATTTAAAAATCTCATATATTCTTCTTTTCCAACTGCAAAAATTGTTATGTAATCCTTTTCATTATCAGGATTTATAACACCAATACTCTCATCAGCACTCTTTTTTTCATTAGTATAATGATTTGTAAGCTCTTTTCCAGAAACATCAAGCATTAATTGTCTAGTAATAGAATATTTTTTTACAGTATCATTTTTTGCAATTTCTAATAACTGATTAATATCACTTTCACTCGCATTTACCACAAGATTATAATCGTAATTTTTGTAATATACGGATGTAGCACCAAATGCATATTGTACAAATGCACTCATCGCAATAAAAATTGAAACACTAACAATAATTGAAATTACTGTTGTTCTATATTTCTTTCTATTTCTTTTTAAATTCTTATATGAAATATCTCCACCTATACCAAATAATCTTTTTATAATCTTTGGCGTTCTTAATTTCTTAGCTTTAATTTTTATATCATCTGCATTTCTAATAGCTTCAATTGGTGAGATTTTGCTAGCCTTCTTCGCAGACTTTCTAGCAGATAAATAAATAGTAATACTGGCAAGAACAATTGAAATTGCTATTGCTAAAAAACTTGTTGTATATATAAATTCTATACCTAAAAAGTCTTTTAAAATATTTGAAATAACTTTAAGTAAAATAAAAATAGCAATCAAACCACTCAAAATTCCAACAGGAACTCCAATAAGTCCTAAAATTAAACCTTCATACAAAACATTTTTTCTAATCTGCTTTGAAGTAGCACCAACAGAAGCAAGCATACCATACTGCCTCGTTTTTTCAGTGATAGAAATTTCAAAACTATTTCTAATACAAAAAACAGAAGTAACAATAATAATAACTATAACAACAGCACTAACTGCATATAATGTATTGGTAGTACTTTCATTAAACTCTAAATTTTCCCATCTTAATAAACCATCATTTTTAGAAAATGAATATTTAGCATTTCCAAAAGCTTCAGTATCTGAATCACTAATCATTCCATTAGATGGATCTGTTATACGTTTCATTACTTGTTCATCAATTCCTATAATTTGAGCAGTTGTAGTAATATGTTTCTTTACGTCTTTATACCTTACATACACATTCAAATTATTTGTGACATATTTGTCACTTAATATTGTTAACACCGTATATCCAGGTGCTCTATAAGGTTCAACATCCAAATTAGGTCTTTCAATTATTCCAACAATCTTGTAAGTTTTCTCACTTTTAGGAACAAATTCTTCATTTTCAACATCTTTCAGAGCCACACCTTGTCCTAAACTTTCACCATCACTTATTCTCTCTCCTAAATTCAAATCAAGTTCATCACCAATTTTATATTCAACACCACCATTAGATTTTATATGAGATGAAATTACAACTTCATTATCATTCTCTGGCAAACGTCCATCAACTAAACTAATGCCCAATTTTTCAATAGAACCTTTTGAATATGCTTTCAAATACAAATAAGGTTTATCCTCATTCTTTCCGCCATTCAATAAACTATAACCTAAATCTTCATTTAAATATACATCCTCAACATTTCTATTATTTCTTATATACTTCAAATCATCAGCAGGTACATTATAAAACACATAATGATAATCCCCAGAATGCTGCTTTTCATATTCAATAATCGTACTCCTAAAACTACTAACAAGAGTTGCAACACCAGTAATTAGAGCCGTAGACAAAATAATACCAATTATAGTAACCAAAGTTCTCTTTTTGTTCAGCCTCAAATTCTTTAAAGTCAATCTATTCAACAAATTCATATTACTCACCTACCTTTTTACAATTCTGCCATCTTCGATTTTTATAATCCTATCAGCAGTCTTCGCAATCTCTAAATCATGAGTAATCATAACAATTGTTTGATTATATTTTTTATTAGACAAACGTAGCAACTCTACAATCTCTTCACTAGCCTTTGAATCAAGATTTCCCGTAGGTTCATCAGCAAGCACAATACTTGGATTATTTATAAGACTCCTTCCAATTGAAACTCTTTGCTGTTGACCACCTGATAATTGATTAGGTAAATGTCTTTTCCTATTAGTTAATCCTAAAGTCGCAATCAAATCATTTAATTGTCTTTGATCAGGTTTCTTTCCATCTAGTTCACAAGGCAAAGTAATATTTTCCTCAACATTTAAAATAGGAATCAAATTATAAAACTGATAAATAATTCCGACCTGTCTTCTTCTGAAAATTGCTAAAGCATCATCATTCAAAGAATAAATATCCTTTCCCTCAATAAAAACCTTACCAGAAGTAGGCCTATCAACACCACCAATCAAATGAAGCAATGTAGACTTTCCACTTCCAGAACTACCAACTATTGCAACAAACTCGCCCTTCTCAATTGAAAAAGAAACATCATCCACCGCAATAACCTGATTATCACCTTTTCCATATCTTTTTGTTAAATTTTCAACTCTTAATATTTCCATAACAAAATCCTTTCTTATTTAAATTTACTAAACACATTATATAAATCAAAAGTGACAATCAAATGACAGTTTTTTATTCAATATAATCTGCAAGAGGTTGGAAAAGAATTAAATTTTAGCAAGGAAAAAAGATATCAAAAAGCAAAGGAGCGTATGTGTATACGTAACTGCGTTTTGATATCTTTTTGACACAGATAAAATTGTAATTATTTTTCAACGCTTACTTAAAATACTTAATCGTAAATGTAGTCCCAACTCCAACCTCCGAATCCACACTAACAAACCCATTCTGCTTTTCAACAATCGACTTTGAAAGTGCTAAACCAATACCAAAACTATCCTCAGCTGAATTATCTCTCTTATAGAACCTCTCAAAAATATGAGGCAAATCCTTCTCATCAATCCCCTTTCCTTCATCTCTAATTACAATCTTAGTATACAAATCGTTCTCCTCAGTACCAATAAAAATATTCTTTCCATCCGGAGTATATTCAACAGCATTTTTAACAATATTCAAAACCGCTTCTTTATTCCAATTATAATCCCCATCAAAACGAACATTCTCTGAAACATCAACATGAACATCAAGATGTTTCAACTCAATAAGCACATCCAAATTAGCTAAAATATCTGCTACAAGCTTATTTACAGAAATCTCCTCATTATTGAACTCAACTACACACGCATCCAACTTCGACAACTTAAGCAAAGAAAAAATCAAAAAATTCATTCCCTTAACTTGCCTTAAAATCTCTAATGTAAACTTTCTTCGCGTATCACTATCCATATTCTCATTTTCTAAAATATTATCAAGCAAAATCTGAATTGACGTAATCGGTGTTTTCAACTGATGAGAAATATCAGAAACCAACTCCAAAATTGCCTCATTCTGCTTTCTCTTGCTTTCTGAATCTTCCTTCAACATAACCGTAATCTTGTACAAAGAATCTTTCAACCTATTAAGCTCATCTTCAGATTCTTTATCAATTCCAATCTCATACATCTTATTAGAAACATCTTGAATATATCTATCTAGTTCATCAATCTTCCTCTTTCTCTTGTTTGTATACACTCCAAATACAATTAATAGTAAAACACCTAATCCAGCTAAAATAGCCAAATTACCAATCAACGTAGCTCTTCTAGTATGTTCCATACTCTTAAAAACATATACATCACCAGAAATTCCATAATCCGCAAGCACATCATCCGAATCCTCAACATTCTCAGCATTAACAAGCTTAACAATATCCTCTTCACTAACCTCTGGATACTTTTCCTTAACCATCTCAACCACAGCACATGCATACTTATTCAAAGCTTCCTTATACTCAGCATCTTGATAAATATTAAACCCTACCATACATGACATAAATATTAAAATAATAACCATAGAAAATATTAAATATCTTCGAGCAACTAAATTTTTCATACCAAAACCTTCTCTTAAATTTCAATTGTAAGCTCTTTCTCTTAAAAGATTAAATCCCTTAAATATACAATTCCAAATTATTAGTTTTCACTACTAACTCTATATCCAACACCTCTCACAGTCTCAATAATCTTTCCGTCCTTATCACCAATCTTCTCTCTAATTCTCTTAATATAAACCGTAAGCGTATTATCATTCACAAAATTACCCGCTAAATCCCAAATATCATTCAAAATCTCCTCACGCGTAATCAACTTATTAATATTACTAAACAAATTCAAACAAATACTGTACTCAAGTTTAGTTAAATCCACTTCAGCTCCATCTCTAAAAACCTTTCTCTGAACCGTATCAATCGAAACACCCTTACACGAAATCAAATCAGGCTTACCATTTCTCCTAAGCACATTCTTAATTCTAGAAATCAACTCTCTATTTCGAAAAGGCTTTGTAATATAATCCTCTGCACCCAAATCTAAGCCATATACAACATCCTTCTCCTCATCATTAGCCGTCAAGAAAATAATCGGCAACTGCTTTCTATACTCCTTCACATATTTTCCAACCTCAAACCCATTACCATCAGGCAAGCCAATATCAATCAAAACAATATCAAAATTCTCCTTCTCAATTTTTTCAATTGCATCCTTCTTCAATTTAGCAAAATCAAATTCAAACTTCTCTTCCTTAAATAAATATTCCAAACCTAAAATTATTGAATCATTATCTTCAACCAATAAAATCCTACTCATAAAAACTCCTAACGTGTAATTGGTGTCATGTGGGTGTCATGGGACGTCCTTTTAGACACAAACAACTTCATCTCAAAAGAACAAAAGCGGACATTAATAACATTTACACTGATTATAACATTTTTAAGTCCGCGTCTTTGTTCGCGCGCGAAATTTGCTTCGCAAATTTCTATGCATTGATAATTTATATAATAGGAAGTTTGGAGAACTTTCCTATTTTATAAAAAAGATTTTTGACAAAAAACTATCAAAAATCTCTTTCGTAATTATTTATTTTTTCTAAATTCCGCAAATGTCTTTCGGTTTTCAGGCGTATAACCAATTAATATTTGATCATTTTTCTCATGAATTTTTTCCATTATTTCTTGAAGCATTTTTTCATCTCTTACCGTATATGCAATTTGAACACTTCTCTTATCCTTCTTAATTGCAATTAAATATCTTCCAGTTGTTATACCTCTGTATTTAGTCTTATTAATATATATCCAATACAAATCATCATATTTTATTACATCAAGTCCAGATGCAGTAGAAATTAAATATTCATCTGCTAAATATATTTTAGCTTTTTCATAAGCTACACTGTTTTCTAACGCTTTTTCCAATTCATCTTTATTAAATTCTTTTAAAGTTTTCTTCATTCTTGACTTTTTGATAAAATACGTAATAAGACAAGCGAAAGCAAAAATATCAGCAAATACACCTAAACAAACACATAGTGAAACAGTACCATCATTAGGCAATTGAATTTCATCTAAATAATACTTTCCAAAATATTGATCAAAATCTGCATCTGTGAAATCTTCTTCTGAATATTCTTTTACTCTCTCTATCGCAAGTTTCTTTACTTCATCAGGAATTGCATAAATATATCCTTTTAACTCATAAGAAAAATTTTCACCTTGTTCATCAATTGCACTCTCAATTTTATTAAAAGTATCAACTGTCAATTTAGCAATATAAACATTATTTTCATCACCAACTATATAATACTTATAATCATTCCCACTACCTTCTAATTCAGCAAATTGATCTGGTTCCCATATATTCGTTATTTTAACATATGTCTCTTCTGCATCATTTCCTGAATTCTTTAATTCGCTCCAATCAACTGGAGTTGCATTTGTATCTTTATCACTAACACTTACCGCCATCCAATAAAAGAATATAGATGCAAGAATTAAAATAATTCCAATAATCAAACTTCTTTTTAATTTTTTAATAAATCCATCAACTTTCATTTGTTTCACACCTTTCTACTAAATTTCTAATCTTCATTTAGATTACATCATTACCATACAAAAGTCAACCATTTAAACTTCAGTTTTATACCTCTCAAATTCAAAACAAATATCATTTTAATCAAGTTTTTCAAATATTTTTAGTATATAAAATTTCATTATGCAAATACTAAATCCAGGTGGTGATAAAAATGACAAATAAAGAACTTTTATATGTTGAAGATGCTTTAGGACATGAGCAATTCATGAAATGCTGTAGTAAAAAAACATCTGCACAATTGCAAGATACTACACTTTCAGAATACGTTAGTCAACTAGAACAAAAACATTGTGAACTATTTAACAAATTTTTAAATTTATTATAAGGAGTGTTTCGAAAATGGAAGACAGAGATTTAATGGAAAAAGAATTATTAGTCATAAAAGGAGTATGTGATTTATACATGCATGGCACAATAGAATCAACAACTCAAGAAGTACATTGTGCATTTAAAGAAGCACTAAATACTTCACTAGATATACAAAATAAAATTTACAATTTAATGAAAGAAAAGGGTTGGTACACAACTCAAGAGGCAGACCAAATGCAACTTGCAAACGCTAAACAAAAATTTCAAGCTTGCAATCAATAATTTGGCTCAAAAAAACAGGAGAATTTTTTATCGAATTCTCCTGTTTTATAATTGTCAAAAAGCACGTTCTCATGAAATTTTAAGATAATTACTGAATTTGAGCTTTGTGTCAAAAAACACGTCCCATTGACACGTCTCATCGACACTCTTTTCTCATTTCATCTTTTCAATAGCGCTTACAACATCACCATACACATAAAAGCTTCCAACAACTAAATTAACAGTATTCTCATCAGAACCTTTTGTACTGATTATTGCGTCTTCTAATGTCATTGTGAAAATTCTATCTTCATCAACATATTCTTTCATGCATTCATACAATGTATTTCCATCAACATATCTCTCCGCATCATTTCCAGACGTAAAAATAAACTTTCCTTCTTTATCACTAGCAAGAATTTTTAGCATTTTTCTATAATCCTTACTCTTCAATATTGACACAATATAAACTCTATCGAAATCAGAATAATACATAGTCACCATACTATGCAAATTCTCCATAGCCGGCTCATTATGTGCACCATCATAAACTATAAAAGGTTTGTCTGATAATTTTTCCATTCTTGCTTTATGAATAACAGTTTTCAAGCCTTCTCTTATGCTTTCATCTGAAACCTCATACCCTTTATCTTTTAATATTTTCATTGCTTCAATACAAATACTTGCATTTCTAATTTGAACCATTCCTTTCAAATTAACAGCAATATTCTTCATTTCGCCATAATCAAAATACTGCAAACTACTATCATATCTATAATTAGAAATATCCGCTTCTCTAACAATATGAAGCTGATTTTCCTTCTTCTCACACTCTCGCATAAATACAGCATCAACATCAGGCATCTGCTCGAAAATAACCGTACTTGAACCATGCTTAACAATCCCAGCCTTCTGAAAAGCAATCTTAGGCAAAGTATCTCCTAAAAGATTCATATGATCATATCCAATCGACGTAATAATAGAAACCAATGAACATGTAATCACATTCGTACAATCATACAAGCCACCAAGCCCAGTCTCTAAAGCAACAAAATCGACTTTCATTCTATAAAAATATAAAAGTGCCATCATTGTTTCTAACTCAAATAATGTAATTCTAGATTTTTCTTTTTCACTATACTCTTCAATCAAAGGTTTTAACTCTTCAATCAATTCCTGCATATCTTCGTCAGAAATGCTTTCTCCATTAATACTAATTCTTTCATTATATCTAATTAGATGTGGAGATAAAAATTTTCCAACTCTATATCCTTGAATTTTTAATATATTAGATACAATTTCTACACAACTACCTTTTCCATTTGTACCTGCAATATGAATAAATTTCATTTCTTTTTCAAAATTATTATACTTATCCATAAAATAATACATAGCTTTTAATGATGGTTCCTTAGTTCCTTTATAAAATCCTTTTAAATATTCATTTACATCTATCATTTCTTTCTCCAAAACACATTTTACATAGTTTTATCAGTTTTAACACCAAAAGTCAATGAACCAACACAACAAAAAATGTAAGCAACCAAAACCGCTCACACCCATCAAAATCTCAAACACAATCTTTCCTCTATTTTTCCAAAAACTAACTTCACGTAATTCAATATATACTTTCTAATTTCTCAAACAACTGACAATATCGGAAATTTTATCCTTAGTTTGCTTATACCCAAGCTCATAAAGTTCTTCCTGCCTACCTTTGGCAAGTAACCCAACCTTAGGCATATATAGTTTTAATAAATAATCCGTTCCATCCCATTCATAATCCGCAAGCTCAGAACACAAAATAGAAAAAGACTTATTCAAAACATCATAAATATTATCACACCTTTTCTTATCCTTATCAACAAAAACAATACTCAAAACCTTATCAGCACCAGCTTTTTTCGTTTCTCTCCACGGAAGATTTTCTGCAATTCCGCCATCAACCAATAAATTTTCTCCATATCTACAAGGGCAAAAAATTCCTGGATAGCTACAACTAGCTTGAACTGCAGTTCCCACACTAACACTATTTATGTACTTGATATCTCTGTCTCTATTTTGAATTATATTATTAGAAAAAACATACAATTCTTCTGTACATAAATTAACCGCAGGAATAACAATCGGCATTCTAATTTGTTTAATGTTGGTTATCCCTTTCTTCAAGCAATATTCGTCAACAAGCTTTTTTATAACTCCACCACTATTTAGTCCATCAATCTTCAAACCTTCACCAGCAAAAAATCTCTTCACAATTCTCTTAATATTTTCAAAATCAACATACCTTATTTTTCTAACATTAGCCCTAAAAATTTCATAAATCTCATCTGTTGAATAACCACAAGCATATAGCATCGCAACAATACTTCCCGAAGACGTACCAGAGATATAATCAAAATGTATTCCAGTTTCTTCTAATGCCTTAATCGCTCCAATATGTGCAAACCCTTTAATTCCACCACCAGCTAATGATAAACCTAATTTCATAAAAATCACCTGAAATATAATATTCCAGGTGATTTAAAATGTTACTTTTTCAAAATATCCTTAATTACTTCCCCAGCAATAATCATTCCAGCAACACTAGGCACAAATGAAATACTACCAGGCACTTGATTCTTAACCGCACATGTTCTCTTAGCACCAGGAGGACAAACGCAATGATTCTTGCAACTATTTTCCGCACTCTCATAAGGCTTAATAGGCTCTTCCTTTGAATAAACAACCTTCAACTTCTTAATACCTCTAGTCCTCAATTCTTTTCTCATAACCTTAGCCAAAGGACAAACACTCGTCTTATAAATATCAGTAACTTCAAATTTTGTAGGATCTAATTTATTTCCTGTTCCCATTGCAGACATAATTGGAACACCAAGCTTATCAGCCTGCATAACAAGCTCAATCTTAGCCGTAACAGTATCAATAGCATCAACAATATAATCAATACTATCATCAAGTATTTTCACCTCAGAATCAGGCATAAAAAACTCTTTGAAAACTTCAACCTTCGCATCAGGATTAATCTCCAAAATTCTATCCCTCATCAACTCAGCCTTATACTTTCCAATCGTCTTTCTAGTAGCATGGATCTGTCTATTTAAATTAGTTAAACAAACCTCATCATCATCAACCAAAATAAAATTACCAACACCAGCTCTAACAAGTCCCTCAACAACAAACGAACCAACACCGCCAACGCCAAAAACTGCAACTTTTGCATTGTGTAATTTTTCTACGCCATCTTTTCCTATTAATAACTCTGTTCTAGAAAACTGATTCATATATGTACCCCTTTCACATCTCTGCGATTATCACTAATCGCACTCATTTTTATTTAACAACTCTCAACCTCAGCGCATTCAATACTACAAATAAGCTACTGAATACCATTGCAAGTGCTGCAAGCATAGGATTCATACTTACTCCTAAACCAACGAACACACCCATAGCAATTGGTATCATACAAATATTATAAAAAAATGCCCAAAACAAATTACCACTAATATTTCGAATAGTTTTAGAACTAATTCTAATCAAATCATTAATTCTATCTAAATTATCATTCATAATAACAACCTGTGCAGAATCCATAGCAATATCAGTACCTGAAGAAACAGAAACACCAATATCAGCCTTGACTAAACTAACACTATCATTAATTCCATCTCCACACATCATAACCAAGCCATCTTTTTTAAACTTCTCAACATACTCAGCCTTTTGACTTGGCATAACATTAGCTACAACAGTCTCAATTCCAACATTTTCAGCTATTTTCTTTGCAGTTACTTCATTATCTCCTGTAAGCATAACAACATTTATATTCTTCTTTTTCAAAGAAGAAATAACCTCAGAAACATTTTCTTTAACAACATCTTTAACACCAATTAAAGCAACAATTTTATTGTTTAGACTTACATACAATATACTATTTCCGTCATTAACTAATTCTCTAAAATCTGATTCATCTGCAGTAATATTATTAGCATCCATTAATCTCTTATTTCCAATTAAAACATCATAATTTTCAACAACAGCAAAAACGCCTTGACCTGAAATAGCTTTAAATTCCTTTACTTCATCAAAATCAATATTTCTCTTTTCAGCCTCTTCCACTATTGCTTTTGCAATTGGATGCTCAGATTTCTTTTCAACTCCTGCAATAACTTTGAAAATATCATCATCACTCAAATCACTGTAATTATACATTTTTGAAAAACTCAATGTTCCTTTTGTTAAAGTTCCCGTTTTATCAAAAATAATTGTTTTTACTTTATGAGCATTTTCTAAGCTTTCACTATTTTTAACCAATATTCCCTTTTTGCTACAAACTCCAGAAGCAATAACAATAGCAAGCGGTGTAGCTAATCCCAAACTACATGGACAAGCCACAACTAAAACTGTTACAAAATAATTCAATGCAACAGCAAAACTCTTTCCAATTATTAACCATACAATAAAAGTAATAATAGCAATTGCAATAACAATAGGAACAAACACACTACTAACTTTATCGGCAAGTTTTGAAATAGGAGCCTTTGTATTTGTGGCCTCAACAACCATTCTAACAATTTCAGAAACAGTTGATTCCCTTCCTATTTTTTCAGCATTATATTTAATTGCACCTTCATAATTAATGCTCCCTGCAATAACCTTAGAACCAGCCTCAACTTTAACTGGCATACTCTCACCAGTAATAAAAGATTCGTTAATGTGAGAAATTCCATCAACCACTGTACCATCAACTGCAATCTTTTCACCAGGCTTACAAATAACAATATCACCTTTTTCTATTTCATCTAAAGTAACTGTAATCTCTTTACCATCTCTTTTAACAACTGCAGAATTTGGTGTTATTGTCATCAACTCTTGAATAGCTTCCTTAGTTTTATCAGTATTTATTCCTTCAACATATTTTCCAATTCTAATGAAGAAAATAACTATAGCAGCTGACTCATAATAAAGCGAATGCACAAAACTTGTATCTCCTAAAAAAATCTGTACAGTTTCATACACACTATAAATAAAACTAGCAAAAACACCTATTGTAACCAAAGTGTCCATATTAGGAGTTCCATGAATTAAATTTTTAATTCCATTTTTCAAAATATTATATCCTAATCCCAATACAACAGTCGTCAAAACGATCAATGAAACCGCATAATTCAAAGGATGTTCCATCATACTCAAAAAAGGAATATCAGGCAAACCTATCATATGTGCCATAGACACATATAAAATAGCAATTGAAAAAATTGAAGTCAAAATTAAATTAATTTTTTCTCCAGATTTTTTTCTCTCTTCCTTTTTCAAATTATCTATTCCTAAACTTTCAAAACCAGCTTTATCAACAAATTTCTCTATATCTTTTAAAGATAATTTTTTATCATCATACTCTATACTCGCATTATTCATTACCAAATTAACATTAGCTCGAACAACGCCATCTTGCTTATTCAAGTATTTTTCTAATCCGCTAGAACAAGCACTACAAGTCATTCCTCCAATTTTTAATAAAACTTTCTTCAAAGTAATTCTCTCCTTTATTTAACTTTAAATCCAGCATCAATAATTGCAGATTTTATATCTTCAACTTTTAATTTACTATCATACTCTATTTTAGCGATTCCTGTTTCAAAACTAACCTCTGCTTTTGAAACGCCATCTAAATTACTTAAAACCTTTTGTAGTCTTGTACTACATCCTGTACAATGCATTCCTTCAATATTTAATTCTATACTTTCCATAATAAAAACCTCTCTTTCTAATAGTAATATTTTTTATATAATAACCCAAAACATTTATAGCACTTGTACTTATTATTTTTGATTAACAGCTTTGCTAACATACAAAATTTAAAAAGTAAATGTTTTGTTATTTTTCAATTAAATTGTCCTAATTACAGTATTTCCTATCTTAATCTTTTTATTAAATCCATTACTTCTTCTATAATATCTAAATTACCAGATTGAATTTCATAAGTCACACATGTTGCAATATGACTCTCTAAAATTGAATTTTCCAAGCTTTCCAAAGCCTTATTTATTGCAGATAATTGAGTTAAAACATCATCACAGTATCTATCATTTTCAATCATCTGTTTAACTCCTCTAACTTGTCCCTCAATAATATTTAATCTTTTAGTAAGTCTTTTTTTCTCTTCATCAGTCCTATGTGTAGACTTTTGGCACATCTGACATTTTCCGCACTTACTACATGCCATACTTTAATCACCTCGTACGAAATTATATACCCCTATAGGGTATTTGTCAAGGGAACAAAAATCAAACTTATTAACATTGCTCTCATTATAACTTTTTTCCTAATTTTTACTCGCACACAAATTTTATGCATTATTATACAAAAATAACGTAAAACTAGACAAAGTTTTACGTTATTTTTACCTTTAATAATATTTCTGATTATACTTAAAATAATTATCTATATTTTTTAATTATTCTTCATCATCAGAATAAGATGAACTTGTTGTTTTATTTGATGTTTCGTTTGATACTCTATTTGATGTATTTGTTACATTTTCATCAGAATCTTTTGTAGAATTTGTTGTATTATCAGCATCTTCTTCTTTTTCTTTTAAACTATCATATAAAGTTTCCATACTATCCTCATCTGAAACTAATACTAGTTTATCACCACAGAAAATAGCAGCTAATTTTTCTGTTTCTCCATCATTGTCAACAGTAAATCTTACATCATTCCACATATCTATTCCTATCTCAGTCATTTTAGTTGACTTTCCAACTTTCTTTAATGTCAATTTTACATCTTCATCAACAAATTCTGAATATAAATCTTTTACAGTATCAGTATAATCTTTATAATCTTTGGCTTTAGTTTTATTATATTCATCCTCAAAATCTGAAGGTGTATCAACTTGATCAGCTACATACATTGATTTTATATCAACATAATCCTCAACAAATTTATCCATATCATCCTCTGATTTACAAGCATCTAAGAATTTTTCTAGAATTGCTTCATAATCAACATCTTCTTCAACATCCTTTTCATCATTTTTTTCTTCTGTCTTAGCTGTATTTGTTTTTTCTGTTTTATCTTCCTCTTCTTTATCAAAAGGTTTAAAGATTAAAACTCCAGCGACTGCAGCCACAACTAATACAAGTACAATAACAATTGCAATTACAACTTTTTTGTTTTTCATTTTTTACTACCTCCTCAAACTTTAATAATCCTATCACTAAAATTATTAAATGTAAAGCACACATTTTACTTTTTGTCCTATACAAATATTTTCTCCAAAACAAACTTAAAATATTTAATCAAACACAAAAAGAAACTGAGGTGCTCATTCGCACACCTCAGTTTTCTTCATTAGGATCCTTTATTACTTAAACTTCAGCATCAAGCCGATATTGCTTTATCTGCTCGATTCGTCTTTGGCACATTTCATCAGACATATCAATCTGCTTTCCTAATCGATCCAGAATAGCCCATTTTTCTCCCCAAACTCTTATGGAATATTTCTCATACCATGGTAATGTTGAGCTAGAAAATATACAAATGCTATCTGGAAAGACTATCACATGCAAATCTACTACTCTACCATCAACAAGTGTTACAGTATACCTGTTTTTCTCCATACGGTTTCTCAGAATTTCTGCTGATTCCTTTACTACCTCAACTCCAGTAGAATGCACCAGCACAGAAAAGCCATTTTTCTGCAGAATTCCGAAATCCTCTCCTTTAAAGTCAAAACAGTAATCAATCTCAAAAGGAATAAGGCATTTTCCATTTGGAGAAAAAGCCCCCCACTTTGAGTTAATTTCGCCAACGCCCATACCATTTGCAAAAGGCTGGGCTCGTTCTAAGCTGCCACGCTGAGGAAATGTTTCTCTAAATTTCAAGTTGAAATATTTCCACCGGCCATTTTCCTTAATTGTTATAACATCTTCTGATGGAGCCCCTACATCTTCCCAGTCGCCTTCCTTCACAAGTATGCCATGCATATTAAACACCGACCACATATATTCATGTGTCTTACGTTTAAGATTATGCTGTACAAGCACATAATCCTCAAATATATGCACACGCACACCTTCATCAGGCAGTACCAATGGAGTTCCATATGAATTGAAAAGCCCCATCTTGTTGTCCCTTTTTACTACAATCAATTTTTTACTAAGTACTTCTGTAACCTGGCCATACTTGTCTAAAAGTTTTTTCGCTTCTTCAGATAAAAGTTGAACTTTAACTACTTTTGTCCGCTCTGCCATAATAAAATTCTCCTTTCAACTTAAGCACATAGCTTGTAACAGCTAAAAGTATATCATATTTTTACATATCTTTCAATTTTTAAAAGTCAAAAAGTATTAACATTTGCATTTATTATAACTTTTTAAATTAATGTTTTTATACATTATTTTTTACACAAAAATTTTTGAAAACTTGTCCATAATATAAAAAAACGTAGAACCTCATTGATTTCCACGTTCTTCAGATTTTTATTCAATTATATTTTCTTGCTCTGTTAAAAAAGCAACTTCTTTTTTCTCTTTTCTTTTTATAATTCCATACACAAAATAAAATGGAATAAACATTTGAATGAGAATCATAAGTGGTGTAAACCATCTTCCAGTTAAATTATAAAACAACTCAATTGGCGTATTAGGAAAATTCTCTGAAATAAACATTAAGTTACTATGAAACTCCATATTAACCATTAAAGCAAGTATACACACGACGCCAACTAAACTAGCAAAATAAATAATATCCTCTTTGTTAATCTCTACATAATGCGTTTTATTTACAAGTAAAGTTAAATACACCATAGTTCCATGATAAAAGAAACTATGAATACTTATAAAATGAAAAGCCGGAAATGTTGGCAATGACGTTGTTGGAAATAAAATAAAAACAACACCACCAACAATAGAACCAGTAGCTAAGAAAACATCCCCAGCGCGCTTAAAAGGTCCTTTTGTAAAAGAACTTAAAAATCCAGCATATAGTAACAAACTACAATAATACAAAGGTAACCATTCTTTCACATCTGTTAATTTTAAATATGTTACTGTATACAATATCTTAAATATCTCCAATGCCCATATAACAACTGTTAAATTTCTTATAATTTTATAAACTTCTTCTTTGCTCTTATGAACTGTTTTCTTTAACGCAATTGCAACACACGCCAAAGTAGCTAAAATCAATCCTATATGTTGTAATGAAAAAAGTCCACAAGCTTTATATTCTCCAGGTTTTGAAAAAAACATAATATTCCTCATTCACTAAATATTTTATCCCCTTAATAACATTATTATTATATCACAACTAATTTTTTTTGCTACATTTTTTGTTCATCAAATTAAAAAAATGTCGAAAAAAATGCAATTCAATGCTACATTTTTTTTAAAATTATAGTGTATTTAAAAAGTCCCAAAAAAGAATTCAAGCTAAACATTACCAAAATTCTCTTTAAATATTATTTTATTTCAAAATTTTTCCACCACCAACAACTATATCTCCTAAATAAAATACAGCAGATTGTCCAGGAGTAATTCGTGCAACAGGATTTTCAAAAACTACTTTAATTGTATTAGCATCAATCATTTCAACAGTAGCATCTTCTTCTACACTAGAATACCTTGTTTTCACAGAAACTTTCATAGGCTCATCAATTGAATCAACTAAAAGTAAATTAACATCCTTCACAATCATTTCTTTTTTGTAAATATAATCTTTTTCGCCAACTATAACTTCATTCTTCTCTTTGTTAAATCCTACAACAAATAATGGCTCATTATATGAAATACCAAGGCCTTTTCTTTGACCAATTGTGTAATTATAAAGTCCATTATGCTTTCCTAAAACCTTACCATTAACATGAACTATATTTCCCTTTTTAGGCTTAATCTCTGAATTTTCTTCAAGGAATCTCTTATAATTTCCATCAGGCACAAAGCAAATATCCTCACTATCAGGCTTATTAGCAGTTTTCAAATTATGTTCTCTTGCAATTTTTCTTATCTCATCTTTGCTCTCAAAATCAGCCAACGGAAAAACAACATGCTCAATCAATTCCTTAGGAATATTCCATAAAACATAACTCTGATCCTTTTTTCCAGCCTTTGATTTCTTTAAAACCCATCTTCCATATTCTTCACTATACTCTGTTTTAGCATAATGGCCAGTAGCAATATATTCACACCCTAGCTCTTTAGCCTTCTCATACATAAGCCCAAACTTCATAAATTTATTGCATTCAATACAAGGATTTGGAGTTAAGCAATTTGCATAACAATTTATAAAATCATCAATTACATATTTCTTAAACTCCTCTTTGAAATTATAAATAAAATGTGGTATTCCAATTTGATTACACACATTTTTCGCATCGATATATGTATTAGTGTTACAACAACTACTACCAGCAAATAGTTCCATTGTAGTTCCTATAACATCATATCCCTCTTCCTTTAAAAGTAATGCTGAAACTGAACTATCAACACCACCACTCATTCCAAGTAAAACTCTCTTTTCTTCCATTAAAATTCCCTTCTTACGAACAAATCAAATTTAAAACTAACACCCTAGTGACAACAAGATGAAGAAATTTTTCCGTCAGTCTCACCTTTATTTATCATATCTTCTAACGTATGCCAAGCAAGCAAAGCACATTTCACTCTAGCAGGCATATTAGAAACATTCTTAAAAGCAATAGCCTCTTCCAATTTTTCAAGTTCAGTATCATCAGTAATTTCTCTTTTAATCATCTCAATAAAAGTTTTAATTATCTCCTTTGCTTCTTCAATAGTTTTACCTCTTAAAGTATCTATCATAACAGATGTAGAAGCTTGAGAAATTGCACAACCATGACCAGAAAAAGCCATATCAGAAATCACATTTCCATCTAGCTTCATTTCCAAAGTAATCTCATCACCACAATTAGGATTATGACCGACCTCAGAAAAATCAGCACCATCAAGCTTTTTCTTATTATAAGAATTCATACTATGTTCCATTATAATATCATTATATAATTCATCTAAATTATCCACTTTAATCTCCTACCTATTAATATATTTTTCAAACATCTTGTATGCCTTTTCAATTCCAGCAACTAATCTATCGACATCCTCTTTGGTATTGTAAATATAAAAGCTAGCTCTACAAGTTGAATCAATATCTAAGAATCTCATAAGTGGCTGAGCACAATGGTTTCCAGATCTAACGCAAACATTTTCTGAATCTAAAATACTTGCAACATCATGAGGATGAACACCCTTTATATTAAATGAAATAACAGCAGAATGATTTTCAGCATTAGGTGTCATATATATATCCAAATAATCTAATTTTGACAATTTTTCACGAGCATACTCAACAATCTCTCTATCATGTTCTTGAATCTTATCATAACCAATACTATTAATATAATCAATAGCAGCACCTAATCCAACAACACCCTCAACATTTTGAGTTCCAGCCTCAAATTTATTTGGAAGTGGAGCAAAAGTAGTTTTTTGCTCATAAACATATTCAATCATATCTCCACCCATTAAAAATGGATTCATTTTATTTAGCAATTCTCTCTTACCGTACAAAACGCCAATTCCAAGAGGTGCAAACATTTTATGTCCTGAAAAAACAAGAAAATCAGCATCCAAATCTTGAACATCAATCTTCATATGAGGAATACTCTGTGATGCATCAACAATTACCACTGCACCTTTTTTATGAGCATATTTTATAATTTCTTTAACATTATTTATAGTTCCTAAAACATTTGAAACATGTGTAATTCCAACTATTTTAGTATTATCAATAATCTTACTTTCAATCTCCTCTTTTGAAAGTTCGAACTCATCATTAATATACATATACTTTAATTCACTGCCAGTTTTTTGAGTAACAAATTGCCAAGGAACCAAATTAGAATGATGCTCCATAATTGAAATAACTACATCATCACCCTTTTTCAAATTATCCAATCCATATGAATACGCAAGCAAATTCAAACTCTCACTCGCATTTTTCGAAAAAATAATTTCTTCCGGATGTTTAGCATTTATAAATTTTGCAATTTTCGCCCTTGTATCTTCATAAACAGCAGTTGCCTCAACACTTAGAGTATACGCTCCTCTATGAGGATTAGCATTAAATTTATCATAGAAATTATTTATAGCATCAATTACAATTTGAGGTTTTTGAGCTGTCGCACCACTATCTAAATAAGCTATATCCCTATTTTTAAAAATTGGAAAATCCTCTTTAAAATTCATTAATCTAATCTCCTATCTATTTCTTGTAAAATTTCAGTTTTTAAATCTTCATCTTTTATTCTTTCTAATATTTTATTAAATCTAGATTTAACAATAAGCTTTATCGCATCATTATAAGCAATTCCTCTACTCATAATATAGAAAAGCTCTTGAGCATCAACCTTTCCTGAAGCTGTACTATGGTTACCTTCAACATCATCCTCAGTACATAAAAGCATTGGCAACGCAATTGATTTTGAATCATCTGTCAAAAGCATGCAGTACTCATTTTCATCACCAACAGCCTTTTTACAACCTTTCTTAAAATCAATTGTACCTTTAAAATTCTTTTTACTATGATTTTTCAAAGCTCCTTGAACATCAATATTTATATCTGTTTTTTCGCCTCTAAGCTCAGCAATATAATTAATATCCTTTATCTGATTATCTGTCCCTAAATAAATAGTTTTCAAATCATTTTTTGAACCTCGTCCAACCATATTTGAATAATAATTAGAAACGCTAGTTTTAGCACCTATATCAATAATTGTATAATTAACTACTGCATCATTTTCAAAACTATTTTCTATAGATTCAAAATTCAAAGATTTATTATTTAATAAATTAATAATTGCAATATTTAATTTAGCACCATTCTTAGCATTAACTCTTAAAATACCATTATGAAAACATTCTTTATCAGTATTTGAAATGTATTTAATAATCACATTCGTATCTTTTATAGCTTCAATTTCTAAATAATTCAACAAATCAGCATTGCTATCGTCAAAACAATATTCAATACAAATATCATCCTTCTTTTCACTTGAAACCTTTAATGCACTATTACAATTCTTCTCCAAATTTTCTTCAAAAACATTACTCATTCCATAAACAAGTTTTACATTAGGCTTAACATCTGAAACCTCACAATGATTTGAAGTAATTTTTACATTTTCAAACTTATTCAAATTTTCAGGTAACACTATATTTTCTAACTTAATATTATTTATTCCAAAATTTCTAGAAGTTCTAATTGGTGTTTCATTTACAATAACTTTTTCCATTATCCAATACTTCCCTCCAATTCTAAGTTTATCAAATTATTCATTTCAACCGCATATTCAACTGGTAACTCTTTTGAAATAGGATAAGCAAAACCTCTAACTATCATAGCTTTAGCATCTTCCTCAGAAAGTCCTCTACTCATTAAATAGAAAATTTCTTTATCACTTATCTTACCAATCTTAGCTTCATGTGAAAATTCAACTTCATCTGTTCTAATATCATTAGCTGGAATAGTATCTGATCTTGAAATATCATCAAGCATCAAAGACTCACAACTTACACTACATTTTGAATTTTTAGCATTCTCAGAAATTCTAACCAAAGCTCTATATGTGCAAGAACCACCGTCTTTTGAAATTGATTTAGAATTTACAACTGAAGAAGTATTTGGAGCATTGTGAACGACCTTAAAACCAGTATCTAAGTTTTGTCCCTTACCAGCAAAAGTAATACCAGTATACTCAGTCTTTGCATTCTCTCCATTCAAAATACTCATTGGATACAACATTGAAATCTTAGATCCAAAAGAACCTGTAACCCAATCAATTTGAGCATTTTTACCAACTAAAGCTTTCTTTGTATTCAAGTTCATCATATTCTTAGACCAGTTTTCAATAGTTGAATAACGTAAATATGCATCATCTTTAACATATAATTCAACACAACCAGCATGAAGATTTACCTTGTTATACTTTGGAGCAGAACAACCTTCAATAAAATGTAAGCTTGCACCCTCATCAACTATAATCAAAGTATGTTCAAATTGTCCTGATTCTGGTGAATTTAATCTAAAATAAGACTGCAAAGGTATATCAACCTTAACTCCCTTTGGAACATAAACAAAAGAACCACCAGACCATACAGCAGCATGTAATGCAACAAACTTATGATCACTAATAGGAACACACTTCATAAAATGCTCCTTAACAAGCTCTGGATACTCTCTAACAGCAGTCTCCATATCTGTATAAATAACACCTTGTTTAATAAGTTCCTCTTTTATACTATGATACACAACTTCTGAATCATACTGAGCTCCAACTCCAGACAAAGATTTTTTCTCAGCTTCTGGAATACCAAGCTTATCAAAAGTATTTTTTATATCCTCAGGAACATCATCCCAATTAGTATTCAATTTAGATTTAGGTCTAACATAAGTTGCAATCTCGTCCATTTTTAAATCAGATAAATCTGGTCCCCAAGTAGGAAGTTCCAACTTATTATACATTTCCAAAGCATCTAATCTAATTTTAAGCATCCATTCAGGTTCGTTTTTCATCTTAGAAATTTCAGTAACAATTTCTCTGTTCAAACCCTTTTGCATTTTAAAATCATAATCATCTGCATTTTTTATATCATATATATTTCTATTTATATCCTCTACCTTAGTCTTTTCTGACATAAAAACTAATCCTCTTTTCTCTTATATTCTTCATATCCATTTTCTTCTATTGTTTTAGCCAAACTTCCATCTCCTGTTTTTACAATCTTTCCATCAACTAAAACATGAACATAATCAACATCTAAATATTGTAAAATACGAGTATTATGGGTAATTATAACAACCGCATTTTCGCTAGATTTAAACATTTCTATACCTTTTGATACAGTTCTAATTGCATCAACATCAAGTCCAGAATCTGTTTCATCAAGAATAGCCAATTTGGGTTCTAATACTAGCATTTGAAGAATTTCATTTTTCTTTTTCTCACCACCAGAAAAACCAACATTCAAATTTCTTTCTACCAATTTTGGATTCATATTCAATTCTTCAGCATATTGCATAACTTGCTTCTTAAATTCAAATATTCTAACAGGCTTTTCAGTAATCTTACCTTTAGCATATTTTAAAAAGTTCATATTTGAAATTCCAGGAATCTCCTCAGGAGATTGGAAAGACATAAATACTCCCTTTTTAGCAATTTTATCAGTTGTAAGTTCATTAATATTTTCTCCATCAAATTCTACAACACCTGATTTTTTAGTATATTCAGGATTATTTAAAATAACATTAGCAAGAGTTGACTTTCCAGCACCGTTAGGTCCCATAATAACATGAATCTCACCCTTATTAACTTGCAAATTAAGACCTTTTAAAATTTGCTTTTCTCCTGCATTTACATATAAATCTTTAATGTCCAATAATGTATTCATTAAAATAACTCCTATCCCTATAAATGAATAGTTATCTCTCGATATCTTCATTTATCTTTATTTTTTATTTTTATATTAATTAAATTAATAACTTCTTTTTATATATTAATTTATATTTTTCTTTTTCATACTAACGCAGTAGGAATTATACCATCTATTTCCTACCTAGTCAATAGGAATACTATTTTCTGATTAAATCAGCAAGAGTTTTACTATCAACATAATCATTAATAGCCTTATCAAGCCCTTCCCAAAAAGAATAAGTAATACAATTTTCTTTTCTTGTACAAACTCCATCTTCCTCTAAACACATAATAGGCGCTAAATCGCCTTCAGATGCTCTAAGGATATCTCCAACCTTGTATTCCTCAGGTTTTCTATTTAACTTATAACCACCATTATTTCCTCTAGCAGTTTGTAAATAACCTGCCTTATTTAACATAGAAACAATTTGCTCTGAATACTTCATAGACATTCCATTTCTCTCAGCAATCTCTTTAAGTGAAATAAAATTTCCATTATCATTCATCGCCAAATCTATCATTATACGAAGAGCATATCTTCCTTTACTTGATACTTTCATATTATTTCCTCCAACATCATCTATTATACTACCATTTTGGTAGGAATTGCAAGAAAAAGTTGAAATATCAACAAAAAAACTATCTTATTAAAATAGTAACTTTTCAAGTTGAATTTTTATTATAAAAACTATATTCTTTTTTCTCAATATGATATACTCTATACAATTTATGGAGGAAAAAATGAACGGAACAAAAAATACAATCTATATCAGTTATTCGGCTCCAATAAGCCAACTAGAAGCAAACACTATTTACATAACAAAATCAAAAATAAAAAATACTACCTCACATATTGGAACCAAAATTATAAAACAATTAACCAAGCAATTTAATCTTGTACTCAACCCAAGTGATGATTTTAACGAAACAAAATGGATTATAGAAAATTTAATAGAACTTAAAAAATTATGTTCTAAATTTGAACTAACCTACACTTCAAATATTCAAGAATCCGAACATACTAAATACATTTCAGATATTGAAACAGCTTTAAAAGCACTTGAAATAACAAATAAAAAAGAACAATACACTTTAATATACGAAAACGTTTGTAATTACCTAGACAATCAATTCAGAGAAAACAATATATGTGATTTTAAAAACGACAAATGTATTGCAAACAGAGAAAACAAATCAGCACATTCAATTATGGGATGTTGTTACTCTTTCGAATATGCCGGTTTCTTTTCACCACAATTCATAAAAAACGAACAACTTTGTAAATATCAACAAAATCGCAACTGCACAACAAAATGCATTACATGCAAACTATTCACTTGCAAATATTTAAAAGAAAAAGGAATAAAATTCGACTCTCACAAACTACCTCTATTAGAATGTTTCTTCAATAAAAAACAACATTCAATATTAACTTCAAATTTCTTCAAAACAGAAGAAAAAATTATAAATGATTTAATAAATGTATAAAAATAATGAACCCAAATGTTAAACTTTTGTCTAACACTTTGGGTTCATTTCAAAACATCTCTATTTTTATTAACTCTCTAACTTCTCCCACTCTTCCATTAGCTCATTATTCTTTTCTTCTAACTCATTAATTTCATTTTGTACTTTCGTTAGTTTCTCATAATCAGTATAAACTTCTTCCTTTTGCAACTCCAATTTTAACTCAGCAATTTTTCCATCAAGCACATCAATCTCTCTTTCAATTTTCTTTACTCTTGCTAATCTTCTTGCCTCTTCTTTTTGTTGCAAGTACAAATTATTAGTACTCTTTTCTTTTTTTGCTACTTCAACCTTTTCAACAACCTCATCTTTTTTCTCTTCTTCATACTTTTCATAATTGCCATCAAAAAATCTAACACCATTCTTTGAAAAGATTAATAATGAATCAGCAATTTTATTTATGAAAAATCTATCATGAGATACAACTAAAATAGTTCCTTTATATTCAGAAAGCAATCTCTCCAAACTTTCCTTACCTACAATATCCATATGATTTGTAGGCTCATCTAAAATCAAGAAATTAGGTCCCTTCTTCAATATTTTTGCAAGTTCTAATCTAACTTTTTCGCCACCTGAAAGCATACTAATTTTCTTAAAAACATCTTCTCCATAAAACATAAATGCAGCTAAAGAACTTCTAATTTCTGTTGTTGTTAAACTAGGAAAATCAGTTGCAAAATCATCAAAAACTGTCTTTTCTGAATCTAGTAAAGCCATCTGCTGGTCAAAATATCCTATCTCAACATTATGTCCAAACTCAACCTCTCCACCAAGCTTTTCAATACTTCCAACAATCGTTTTTAGTAATGTTGACTTTCCAATTCCATTCTCACCAATTACACCAAGCTTTTGCCCTCTATATAAATCAAATGTCACATTTTGAATTGGCTTATCATAACCAATCTCCAAATTTTTCGCATGTAAAATATCTCTTCCGCTCTCTTTTTCTAAAGCAAAATTAGTTCTAAAAGTAGTCAAATCATACTTACTTGGTTCCTTTATTTTTACCATATGTTCAATTTGCTTTAACTTAGCTTGAGCCATCTTAGCCTTAGAAGCTTTATATCTAAACCTTTCAACAACTCTCATCAGTCTCCTTATCTCAGCTTGCTGATATTCATAATCCTTCAACTGCTTTTCATAATTAACTTTCTTTTGTCTTTCAAAATCACTATAATTTCCAGTATATTTTGTAATTGTTCCATATTCAATTTCATAAACTTTGTTAGCAATTTTATCTAAAAACATTCTATCATGAGAAACAATAACAACAGCTCTAGGATAATTTTTCAAATAACCTTCTAACCATTCAATTGTAGAAACATCCAAATGATTTGTTGGTTCATCTAAAAGCAAAATATCCGGCTTACTTAAAAGCAACTTCATAAATGCTATTTTAGTTCTTTGACCACCTGAAAATTCAGAAATCTTTTTATTTTTATCATCAGCAGAAAATCCGAACTTATTAATAACCGTTTCATATTCTTTTTTATATGTATAACCATCTAAAAATTCATAACGATCCATTGCCTTAGAATATTCCATAGCAAGCTTTTCAGATTTATCTGTTTCCATCTGCTTAACTAACTTCTGAATTTTATTCTCTAAATCTATTATTGGCTTGTACACCTTCAAAAGCTCATCAAGCATAGTAACAGAATCATCTTCAAATTCTATCTGTTTCAAATAACCAATAACCGGACTACCTTCTTTATAAATACTGAATTTATCCTCACCAATTCCTTCAGTAAGCATTTCATTATTTATAATAGCTTTTAAAAGAGTAGACTTTCCAGCACCATTTCTACCAACAACCGCAATCTTATCTTTTCCTTTAATTTCAAAATTTATTTCTTCTAATATTGTTTCCGCACCAAATTCAACAGCGCCATTTATTATTGTATAATTCATTTTTTCCTCTATCTAATTTTAATTTACTTCTATAATACTAACACAGAAGAAGACTGTGTGCAACATTTCACACACAGTCTTTTTGCGTCCTCATTCTATTTACTCGTCATAACCATTATGCCTTCCTTCGTTCCATCGGTTTCCAAAACAACATCTCCATCCAAATCAGTCCTATACACTCTCGCTTTCTGATTCTGTAGTTTTTCCATAACAAATGAGTTCGGATGACCATACTCATTGTCTTCACCACAACTAATAAGAGCATATTCAGGATTAACCTTTTCAAGAAAATCCATACTAGTTGAAGTTTTGCTCCCATGATGTCCAACATTTAAAATATCTGCTGAAACATCAATCTCTGCTTCCAAAAGACTATCCTCAACCTCTTTCTGAGAATCCCCTGTAAACAAAGCCGAAACATCTTTATACGATACTTTCATAACAATAGACTTGTTATTAACAATATCAGTATGTGTTTCCTGAGATAAAAAATCAACTTCTGCATCGCCAAGCCACATGGTTCTAAGAATACCCGCTTTCCTATAAGGTGATTCTAAAGATATTCTCTTCACATGAACCAATGATGAAACTATACGTGAAATTTGCATATCTGAATACCAAAAAAGCTCTTGTGCTGTAGAAATATACTTTCCACGCATTCCTACAACTTTTTTAACTTCAATCGCACTCAAAACATCATGCATACCACCTGAATGGTCATTATGATAATGAGTTATGATTATAGCATCCAGCTTATTAATACCAACACTTTGCAAATATCTAACAACAGTTTTACCATCAAACATATCACCTGTATCAATCAGCATTGCATGTTCTCCTTGAACAACTAATATTGATTCAGCTTGACCAACATCAATCATATGTATTTCAAGAACTGAGTCTAAATGCTCGACAGCTTCAACAGGAACTGGCTTAATATATGGAATATACCGACAAACAAATAGAAAGGTTACTAATAGCATTATTGAAAGAATGAGAACTCTCTTTTTGCTAGATTTCCGCATATCAGAAACCTCCTATCTATGTTTGATGCTCTTATTATATCACACCAGTCAAGATTATTACCTAAACGTTCTTTCATACATAAACGGTCACATCGCATCAATTACAATGCCACATTACCGTTCATCAATCACACAATATTAGTACCCAGGTTTCTCTAACAATCTAAACATATTCTTTTTATATTCTTCAACACCTGGTTGGTTAAATGGATTAACTCCTAAAATTAAACCAGACATAGCACAAGCCTTTTCAAAGAAATAAATCAATTGTCCTAAATTTTCTTCATCAAGTTTATCCATTGTAATCTTTATATTTGGCACATTTCCAGTAACGTGTGCTTCAATTGTACCTTCCATCGCCTTTTTATTAATAAAATCTAATCCTTTACCAGCTAAATAATTCAATCCATCAGCATTATCAGAATCTTCTTTTACAACTATATCGCTTTTTGATTCTTCAACAGCTAAAACTGTTTCAAATAAGTGTCTCTCACCATCTTGAATATATTGTCCCATTGAATGTAAATCCGTTGTTAAATCAACTCCAGCAGGGAAAATTCCTTTGCCATCTTTTCCTTCACTCTCACCATAAAGCTGTTTCCACCACTCTGTAAAATAATGAAGTTGTGGTTCATAATTAGCAAGAACCTCAATTTTTTTATCTGAAGAATAAAGTAAATTTCTTATAACTGCATATTTATAACAATCATTAAATTTTACACTTGAATCCATATATTTTTCTCTTGCATCTCTTGCACCTTGCATAAGCTTGTCTATATCAATTCCAGCAGTTGCAATAGGCAATAATCCAACAGCAGTTAAAACAGAAAATCTTCCACCAACATTATCAGGAATAACGAAAGTTTCATAATTTTCTTCATCAGCAACACCCTTCAAAGCTCCCTTCTTCTTATCAGTTGTTACATAAATTCTCTTCTTAGCCTCTTCAACGCCATACTTAGTTTCAATAGCTTCTCTTAAAACTCTAAACGCAATTGCAGGTTCAGTAGTAGTTCCAGATTTTGAAATAACATTAAGAGAAATATCTCTTTCACCAATTAAATTTAATAAATCATTTAAATAATTAGGACTTAAATTATTTCCAGCATATACAATCATAGGATTATTTCTTTTCTTAGCTGGTAACATATTGTAAAAACAATTTGTAAGAGCTTCAATAACAGCTCTAGCACCTAAATAAGAACCACCAATACCAATAACAATCAAAACATCAGAATCATTTTGAATCTTATTTGCAGCCTTCTTTATTCTTTCAAATTCTTTTTTATCATAATTTTCAGGAAGATTAACCCAGCCTAAAAATTGCTTTTCATCATCAGGATTTTCATGCAATTTATTATGGTTTGCTAAGACCATCTCCTCCATTTTATATATCATTCTTTCATTTATACTAGAATTCTTAAAATCAAGTTTAATCATTATATCTCCTCCTTTAACTGTCTTAATTATAATTATAAAAAAATTTTTAATCAATACAATATAGCGAACAAATATGAAAATTTTCAATTTTCAGTCCTAGCTCCACTTTTTATCATACTCAAATAAATTTGATATTTCCAGTAATATTTATTTGCTCAAAGCTTTGCACAATATAACATTCATATAAAATTTTTGAATCACCGCGCAGGGACCAAACAAGCGTAGCGAGTTCGATTGAAGCATTCTACTCGTTTAGGGAAATAAAAATTTTAAATTTTTATTTCCTTGATTAAAGAATGCGACAGCAAGGTGTGAAAAAATTTATATGAATGTTATATTGCCATCCATTTATTCAACAGCTGAAATGACTTCGGCTAAATATTTCATACTCGCAACACACTCATCCATAGTGTTCCCAGTCGCACCAACTTCTATAATACAAGAACCTTTAGCCAAGTGCTCATTATATCTATACTTACTAAGTAAAATAGGCTTAAACAATCCAGGATACATCTCATTTGCCTTTTCTTGAATTTTCACAGCAATTTTCAAATTATTAATCCAATTAGGATGACTAAGTCCCCCTTCACTACTTCCCATAACAAACATAAGCTGTGCAACTTTCTCATCACCAATCATCACACTAGGTCCATAACTACTATCAGCAATTGCATCTCTATGCAAATCAATAACTAAATCTGCAGGAGTAGAACCAAGCAAACCTTGAACAGTTTTCAAAGACCTCGTATAAGCACCATTATACTCAGGATAATCATGAAAAGTAGAATCATGCACAACATTAATATTCTTCTGAATAAGTCTATTAGCTAATTCATTTCCAACACCAACAACATTTGCATTAGTATCTAAGGTTCTATAATTGCCACTTGCCACATATGGATATGCTTCTGATGGTGTATAGCTCTCACTTGTATGAGTGTGAAAAATAATGATATTACTTTTATCAAAAGTAATATCAGGAGTAAGCATTTCTTGAGTTAATTGAAAAGAAGTTTGATTTCTAATTTGAACTGTAGAATATGTAGAATTATAAACATCCTTTTTATTATGTTCAGATACCACCTGTGTAGCAAGAGAAGTCGGCACAACCTCATCTTGCTGAACTGGTTGAATAGCCGCTTCTTCAACTGCCTCAATATGTTCATCCTCTTCCGGAGGATTCGAAGCTTGAACTATAAAATCCAACTCTTTAGATATCAAATTTTCCTTATCCATCTCTTTTTTAATAGTACCATCATCCAAATTTTCCTCAAGACATTCAATAAAAGTTTTTCCTTCTATTTCACGTTTTCTGTTCTCAACAAATTGCTGAAAATTTATCTTTTTAATTCCACTAAAAAATCTAGCAAATATCATAATACAACCAATTAGTATTACAACTTTTACTAGATTTCTTAAAACATCACCTAATCTAACAACTCTAAAATTTACCATTTCTACCTCATATATCTACTTTATATAATATATGATTCAAAATTTAATATAGAACTTTATTTTAGGACATACTCCATTTTTTATTTTCATGGTCAAGGCTATTCAAGCCAACACCATTTATTACATTATTACTTTAACAATCTCATCTGCATTTAATTCAACTTCAGTTTCCCCACCAGATTGCATATTTTTAATTTTAGCTTTTTTAGTTTCAACTTCATCATCACCCAAAGTCAAAACAAATTTTGCATTATTTTTATCAGCATATTTAAATTGAGCCTTTAAACTTCTTTCACAAATATCCTTCTCAACAAAAGCACCTTTATCACGAAGTTTTAAAACAAGCTCTGTCGCAAATTCATTTGCCTTTCCACCAATATTAGCTACATATAAATCCATTACTTTTGGTTTAGCAACATCTTTATTATATCTTTCAAAAACTTCAAGAAGTCTTTCTGCCCCCATTGCAAATCCAACAGCAGGAGTATCTTGCCCACCAACTTCTTTCACTAAACCATCATAACGTCCACCACCAAGAACTGTTAAACCATCATCCTCAGAAACAAATTCAAAAACAGTTCTTGTATAATAATCTAATCCTCTAACAATTCCTGCATCAATCTCAAAATCAACACCTAAATCTGTAAGCATTTTCTTAACTTTATCAAAGTGTTCTCTACAATCATCACATAAATAATCTAATATAATAGGTGCTCCTTGATTCATTTCTTTACACTTTTTCTCTTTACAATCAAGAATTCTCATAGGATTTTTCTCAAATCTAGTCTTGCAAGTATCGCAATACTTTTCTAAATTTGGTCTAATAAATTCTCTCAAAGCTTCCTGATATTTTCTTCTGCACTCAGGACAACCAATACTATTCAAATTCAATTTAATATTAGGAATATTCAATTCTTTAAATATTTTAACACCTAACATAATACACTCAACATCAGCTAAATAACTTGAAGTACCAAAAACTTCAGTACCAATTTGTCTAAATTCTCTCAAACGTCCTTTTTGAACATTTTCATAACGGTACATAGCCATCTCATACCATAACTTAATTGGAGTGGGCTGACTTGCCATACCATTTTCTATGTAACTTCTAACAACACCAGCTGTTCCTTCAGGTCTCAATGTAATACTTCTTCCGCCTTTATCTTCAAAAGTATACATTTCCTTTTGAACAACATCAGTAGTCTCTCCAACACCTCTAGAAAATAATTCTGTGTGTTCAAAAACAGGAACCCTAATCTCCTTCATTCCAGCATTCGCAAAAATATCTTTTATTTTGCTCTCGATATATTGCCATTTATAAACTTCATCAGGCAATATATCCTTAGTTCCCTTAGGTTTTTGTATCATAAATATCACTCCTTAAAAATCTTTTTTTCTCAATTCGAAATAAATCGGTTTTTCTTCTTTAATTAGAGTAGACTTTCCATGTCCTGGATACATAATTGTATTCTCAGGTAAAATCAAAATTTTATGAGTAATAGAATCCATAATGTCATCCATACTACCAGTTGGAAGATCTGTTCTTCCCCAGCAACCAGAAAAAATTGTATCACCTGTAAAAATCATATCCTCATCAGGACAATATAAACAAAGTCCACCTTTTGTATGTCCAGGAGTAGCAATTACTCTAAACTCAATATTTCCAACATGAATCAAATCACCATCATCAACCCTAGAATCAGGCTCAAGTTCAGGATTATGAGTTTCTGTATAATAAGTCAAGCTAATAGACGAATCATATAAACCCGAACTATCATCACGACTAATTAAAATCTTACCACCCTTAGCATTTTTAATCGCATCAACAGCACCAATATGATCAGCATGGCAATGCGTTAAAAAAATATATTTCAAATTAGCATCCAATATATCAAGCATTTCAATAATCTTCTCAGGCTCAGAACCCGGATCAATAACCATAGCCTCCTTAGAATGCTCATCAACAATAATATAACAATTAGTCACCAAATTCATATGACCAATTTTCAACTTCAAAGTTTTTAAAATCATTTTCTCTCCTTCTCTTTTGTAAATTTTTATAACTCAGCTATTCGAAATAAATTAATTATTTCACTCTTAAACCGTTCGAAATAGAATTATTATTTTGCTAAGCGCATGAAGTTTTAAATTCCGAGGCGTACATAGGTACATCGCAGGAATTAAAACTGAAATGTAACAACGCAAAATGATGATTATCTTTCGAACCCATCACTTATTTCTCTTTACGTCGTATACACTGTCAACACCCCTAAGCACCCTAATAACCTTATTCAACTCCTCCAAATTCTCAAGCTCAATAGTCATATCAATAATAGCAATTCTCTCCTTAGTAGTCTTAGTATTAACCCCAAGGATATTAAACTTAGCACCAGTAATAGCCTTAATAACATCAGCAAGCAATCCCTGTCTATCATTAGCATACACAGTAACCTCAACACTATAAGTAGTCTTAGCCTCATTAGCCCAATAAACATCAATCATTCTACCCTCATCAGAAAGCAAATCCTTAACATTAACACAATCAGCACGATGGACTGAAACCCCTCTACCTTTAGTGATATAACCAACAATCTGATCACCAGGTAATGGATTACAACACTTTGAAAGCTTAACTAAGCAGTTATCAATACCCTCAACGATAACACCAGTTCTTGAAGGCTTAGTCAAAGTCTTTTTATTAGCAAGCTCAGAAATAGTTTTTTCTAAATCCTCTTCTTTATGTTCCTTTCTATATTCTTCAAGTAATCTTGCAATAATCTTAGTAGCTGAAATAGCACCGAAACCAATACTTGCATACATATCATCAACTGAATTATATTTATATCTATCTAAAGCAATTTGAACCCATTCAGGTTTGAACAAGTCACTATGCTTCATTCCTAATTTCTTTATATCTTTTTCTAAAATATCTTTACCTTTTTCAATGTTCTCTTCTCTTTGAGCCTTCTTAAACCATTGTTGAATCTTAGTTTTTGCACCACTACTCTTAACAAACTTAAGCCAATCTCTACTTGGACCTTTAGCAGAATCAGAAGTAATAATTTCAACAATATCACCATTTTGAAGTTTAGTAACAATAGGCATCATTTTACTATTAATTTTAGCACCTATCATTCTATGTCCAACTTGCTCATGAATTGCATAAGCTAAATCAATTGGTGTACTACCACGAGGCAAAACTTTAATATCACCCTTTGGAGTAAACACGTGAACTTCATCCTCAAATAATTCTTTCTTTAAAGTATTTAAAAATTCATCAGGATTTTCAGTATTTTTTTGCCATTCCAAAGTTTCACGAAGCCAAGACAATTTATCATCTTTAACAACAACAGCTTTTTTCTTTCCTTTATAACTTTGCTCTTTGTAAGCCCAATGCGCTGCAATACCAAACTCAGCAACCCTATGCATATCCCAAGTTCTAATCTGAACCTCAAAAGGAGTACCATTGGGACCTATCAAAGTTGTATGTATAGACTGATACATGTTCTTTTTAGGTACTGAAATATAATCTTTAAATCTACCAGGCATTGGATTATATAAATCATGAACAATACCTAAAGCAGCATAACAATCTCTAACAGAATTAACTAAAATTCTAAGAGCAAATAAATCATAAACTTGATCTAATGTTGAATTATCTCTTTGCATTTTTCTATAAATACTATAAATATGTTTTGCTCTACCAGTAACCTCAGCATTTATCTTAGCATTCTTCAACTCAACTCTTATCTCATCCATTATACTATCAATAAAAGCAAGTCTCTCTTCTCTCTTTTTATCCAAGCCTTTAACAATTTCATGATACTCATCTGGATATAAATATTTGAAAGATAAATCCTCTAATTCCCATTTCAAAGAATAAATACCTAAACGGTTAGCTAAAGGAGCATACAAATCCATTGTTTCCTTCGCATTAGCAATTTGTCTTTCTCTACTCAAAAATTTCAATGTTCTCATATTATGAAGTCTATCAGCAAGTTTTATCAAAATAACTCTAATATCTTTTCCCATTGCTAAGAACATTTTTCTATAATCCTCAACTTGTTGCTCTTCTTTAGTTGTATATTGCAATTTACCAAGTTTAGTAACACCATCTACCATCTCAGCAACAGACTCACCAAACTCTCTAATAAGATCCTCATTAGTTGCATCAGTATCTTCAACAACATCATGTAGCAAAGCCGCACAAATTGTATCTGTATCCATTTCTAATCCAGCTAATGTATATGCAACTTGGAGTGGATGAATAATATAAGGCTCACCAGATCTTCTTTTTTGATCTCCATGCTTTTCACATGCATAATTATATGCTTTAGTTATCTTCTTCACATCAACTTTTCTATTCTTCTCTTTAGCAAGTTTAATAACATCATCAATATTTCTTTCTAACATATCACTTTTCATATATCATTCACTCCCCTTTTCTATATTTTATAAAGACTTCATTATATCCTTAACATTAATTTGTACCATTTCTCTTCCGTTATAAGCATTTATTTCTAATGTTCCAACAACATCAATTCTATCACCTATCATATACTCTTTTGAAAGTTGCCCCATATTAAAACCAATCGCATTAACAATTGTATTACCATCTTTCAATGTCATCTTCAAATGCTTTCCATCTGATAAAGCACGAATAGAATCTATTTTCAAATTCTTATAAACAAAAACTGGTCTTCTATTAGCCTCACCAAAAGGCTCTAATAAATCTAATTGTTTAACAATATTACTATCTATATCTTTCAAACTTATTTGTTTATCAATCTCTATAATTGGAACTATTCCAGTTATATCTTTTTCTTCAACATATTTTTCAAAAGCTTCTTTAAATCTATTAAAATTATTCTTTTTTAAACTTAATCCAACAGCCATTTCATGACCGCCGTATTTCTCTAAATACTTAGCTGTTTCAGCCAAAGCTTCATGAAGATCAAATCCAGGAATACTTCTACCAGAACCTTTTCCATCCTCACCTTCAAAACATATCAAAATTGAAGGTTTAAAATACATCTCTGTAATCTTTGAAGAAACAATTCCAATAACACCATGATGCCAATTATTGCTTCCTAAAACAATAGACTGAGCATTTGAATCTTCCTTTTCCATCATTTTAATTGCTTCATCATAAATATTTTTCTCTATTTCTTGTCTATCTCTATTATATTTATTCAATCTCTCAGTTATTTCTGAAGCTTGAACTAAATTTTCAGTTAAAAATAATTTTAAAGCTTCTTCCTCATAGCCCATTCTTCCACAAGCATTAATTCTAGGAGCAATTCCAAAAGAAATTGTATTTGAGTTAACAACCTTATATCCAGAAGCATTAAGCAAAGCCTTAAGTCCAGGATTTCTAGTAACTTCAACCAACTTTAATCCAAGTTTAGCAATAACCCTATTTTCATCAACTAATGGAACAATATCTGAAATTGTACCAACACAAACAATATCTAAATATTTTAAATATTCTTTTTCATCTATACCAAGTCTCATTCCAAGCGCTTGAGTTAATTTAAAAACGACTCCACAACCGGCCAAGCTCTTGAATGGATATGTATCATTATCTTTTCTCTTCAAATCAACAATAGCAACAGCAGGTGGTAAAACTTCCATTGGCTCATGATGATCTGTTACAATAGTTTCAATTCCTAAACTATTTGCATACTCAATCTCTTCAATACCAGAAATTCCACAATCAACTGTAATAATCAATGTATATTCTTTTTCTTTTATATAATCAATCGCTGCCCTATTCAATCCATAACCTTCACTCAAACGATTAGGTATATAATAATCAGCCTCTAAACCACAAGTCTTTAAAAATTTCTTTAAAACTGTAATACTAGTTATTCCATCAACATCATAATCACCATAAATAATAACTTTTTCTTGATTATCAATTGCCTTTATAATTCTCTCAACAGCAATCTCCATATCAGGCATTAAATATGGATCGTGAAAATCAGATCTTGTAGGATTTAAAAATACTCTAATTTCTTCATCATCAACTATACCTCTATTAACCAAAACCGTGGCTAATAATTCAGGTACATTAAATTTTTTAACTATTTCATCAATTTTCTCTTCATCTAATTCTTTATATTTCCACTTTTTTCGCATATTTCTCTCCTAAATAAAACAATTCCTTTCTATTATACCTTATTTTCGCATTTTTTGAAATAGTTTTAAAAAAACTCAGTAAAATTTTTACTGAGTTTCCAAATAATTAATCCTTTGTTAATCCAAACATTATATTCAAAGACAATTTCATCATTTTTCTTTCAACATTTGACAATCTTCTATCAATTCTTAACCTTTTATCATCTAACTTTTCACATGATGCAGTGCAAATCAAAACACTTCCATTTTCCTCTTCACCTGGTTCAACATAAAACACATAATTTTTTTCAGTCACATCCAAATACAAAATATTTAATACCTCAACCTCTTCTATGTTATTTTCCTCATCAATTATTGTCATCATTTTCTTCATATTTTACTCTCACTCCTTTTTCCTACTAAATCCTACCGTACATTTCCGAAATCCATTCAAGTCGTGAATAACGATATAGGTAAATTATAACATATGACTATATAATTACAATTACTTTTTATCACTTTTTTTAATTTTTTCTCATATTTTATATTATAAGAAAAAAGGAGGAATTATAAATGTTTAGAAACTGTGGTTGTTCATGCAACAACTCTCAATGTAATAACAATAATAACAATACAATGTACGAAGAATCTTGTAGTATGGTACAAAATGACTATGGAAACATAGATAATAATACATGCTCATGTGGCTTCACAAACACATCAGCATTCCCACAAGATTGGATGTATGGCCATTGCTATGTTCCACACCAAAGAATGAATCAAGTATACACTCCAGAAATAGGACTTAGAATGGGAACAATCTTCCCTGAACTAGTTAGCCCATACTGTCCAAATCAATCTTTAGACACAATAAATTATTTAAAAGACCAAAATTCAATTGGAGGTGGCTGTAACTCATGATGGAAGAAAATTGCCCAAAAACAAGATCAGAATTATTAGATGAAATAAGAGCTATAAACTTTACTGTAATTGAACTAGGCTTATACCTAGACATAAACCCAAACGACCAGAGAGCTCTATGTCTTCACAACGAAAATGCAAATAAATTAAGAATGTTAACAGACAACTATCAAAAAATGTATGGACCATTATCAATAGAATGTCCATGTAATAAATGGCGTTGGCTAGAACAGCCTTGGCCATGGGAAAAAGGAGGTAGCTTTTAATGTGGTTATATCAAAAGAAATTAGAATATCCCGTTAGAATAAAAAATCCAAATCCACGTTTAGCAAAATTTATAATTTCACAATATGGTGGACCTGACGGAGAAATTGGTGCGGCTTTAAGATATATTTCTCAAAGAATAAGCATGCCAGATGAAAAATCAAAAGCTATCCTAAACGACATAGGCACGGAAGAATTGGCCCACCTTGAGATGGTAAGCAGTATGGTTCATCAATTAACAGATGGTGTATGTCCTGAGGAACTAGAAAAAGCCGGATTAGGAGCATATTTTACAGATCATGGAGTAGGTTTGGAATATATCCTAAAAGAATTTAATAATAATTTGAATTAAAAATTATTTTTAATGTAAGATTTATAATATGATTTAAAATTTCTTTTGCCATGAACGACAAAATGTATGTAAACGGTATTTGAATCTTCAGAAACATCATAAACTATTCGATAACTTTTATAAATAAATTCTCTAAAATGCTTGCTCGAAAGTTTGGGAACATATCAAGAATTTCTTGTTTTTCATTAATCATAATTTTCACTATCCTTTCTTTAAAAATTCTAATAATATAGCACAAATTAGTTTAAATTACTATCATATTTAAAAATTCCAATGAATAATAAGATCTTGTGACTTTGTTTTTTTGTCTTTTTCTCCAATTTCAATATAATCTATAAAGCTATTAACAATATCATAATTAAGTTCTTTAAAATCCTTAAAATGATTAATTATCTTTTCTTTTTGTTCATTTATAAATTTACTGTTTAATTCTTTTTCATTTAAATTAGATAAATCATTTTGTATTTTATTTAGTTCTTTTTGCTTGGCGGATTTATCTGTTAGGAAAGATGTATTTAAATCTTCAAATACATCTTTTGGAACTTTGCCACTTACTTTATTTAAGTAAAGTTCTTTTATTGCATTGTTGATATCTTTCATTTCTTTTGAAAGCAATTCAACCTTATTTTGTAATAATTTAGCTTTGTTTAAATTATCATTTGAAACAAATAAATCATCTGATATATTATCAAAATTGTAAAATGCTAAAATCTTTTCTCTAATCTTTTCAGTAACAAGATTTTTAAGGTTTTCATAGCCAATAGAATGGGAAGTGCAAGTTCCATAAAGTTTTTTAGAGCCTTTACAAGAAAAATAAACGTAACCTCTATCATTTCTGCATTTATAAAGCTTTGTACCACAATCTAAACATACAAGTTTATTAGCAAATAAATGAACTTCACCATTTTTACACCTTCTTGTTTTGCTTTTAAAAATCTCTTGAACCTTATAAAATTGTTCTTTTGTAATAATAGGTTCGTGAGTGTTCTCTACAATAATCCATTCTGATTTAGGCTGATTTTTCATTTGTTTAGATTTATAGCTTACTTTCTTATTATAGCCTTGTACTAAATTACCAATATAAACTTCATTTTTTAATATTTTACTAACTGTAGATTCACACCAATAATCAATGTTTTTGCCTTGATTTTTAAAATTAATCCCTTGCGATTGTTTATATTTAGTAGGTGTTAAAATACCTTTATCATTTAATATTTGAGCAATTTTAGTAACTCCATTTCCTTGTTCATATAGATTAAATATTAACCTAATTACATCAGCAACTTCTGTATCAATAATAAGTTTATTCTTATTCTCTGGATTTCTTTTATATCCATAGCATACAAAAGAGCCAATGTGCAATCCTTGTTTTCTTTTACTGTCAAATGTTTTTCTAATATTTTCCGATAAATCCTCTAAATACCACTCATTAACTAAACCATTAATTTGTCTTGATTTTTTGTTTCCTTTATCTGATGTATCAACATGATCCACAAGGCTAACAAATCTAATATTCCACTCTATAAATTTATTATGAAGATATTTCTCAACCATTTCCATATCACGAGTAAATCTGCTTTGTGTTTTACAAAGTACAATATCAAATTTATGATTTTTAGCATCTTCTAATAATTTATTAAATTGGGGTCTTTCACTGTCAATTCCAGAATAATCTTCATCACAGTAAATATTATAAATATCCCAACCCCTTTCTATTGCATAATTAATTAGCATAGATTTCTGATTTTGGATACTTTCGCTTTCATCGTTTTCATGAAGTTTATCATCATCTTCACGAGAAAGCCTACAATAAATTGCCACTCTCATAAGTTTACCCTCCAATCGGTAAACTACTCATTTTGTACAACCTCATATACAGCAATGAATAGTTTCAATCAACACTCTTCGCAAATTCATTTACAATTAATTTGTTAACAATATTGTTTATAAACTTTGTAATATCATCTATATTGTCATATTTGTTCTTTTCGATAACATTAAAATTTACTTTTTCACACATAATATAATCCTCCCACGATATTAATTTATATGCAAAAAGGCTTGTATTTGTGCAAAAAAATAAAGCCTTTTTGCTTTTTAAATTCTTGTACTAGCATTTACAATATTGCTTACTCTTTTTGGTACATCACAAGATACTACAATATTTCTTTTTAATACTAAATCACTTGAATGTTTATCATATTTAAACATCTGTCTATTCCATTTTGCAAAGGCTAAATCTGAAATATACCATTTATTGTAGGATAACTCTAAAGAATCTTTATCTAATTGTGCTTGTAACTGAGCATAAGAGTCATTATCTTTTTTGGGTCGCTCATAGGTTTAGATAATTGAAAAAAACAATAAGCTTATTTGCCAGCATAGTATGGAAAAATTTATTACGCCAGATCTAAACGAACTATATTATAGAAATGAAAAATACTATGAACAAGCAGAGCAAAATTAAGTTCAAATGTAACTGTAACAGAAGATGGAATTACAGTAAAGAATGTTATTAGTGATGAGTTATCAAACGAGATTATAAAAGATTTAAAAATGAAGAAAAAAGATAAAAATATTAGTAACAAGTAGTAATATTTTTATAATAGTGTTATAATTATTTAGGGGAATTTTAGATGGAAGATAAAAATAAACAAATAAAAGTTAAATTAACTACAATAATAGTTTTGATATTAATAGTAACACTAATAATTGTTGGAATAATTTTTGTAATATTACATAACAACAGGGCAAATTCAGCTTATAATGTGAAATTACCAACTGGTTTTGTTCCAAAGAAAATAGAACAATGCACCAATTATCAATTATTAGGTGGAATAAAGTATAGTGTTGAAAATGCTGAAGAGGCCATTAATTATATAAAAACGTCATATGAAAAATATGATGCCAAAAATTCAGAATTATTAAAACTTGAATTAATTGATGATGAAGATTTTTATTATTCTGTTTTTAAGTCATATAAAAATAATTATAATGATGTTACATATGATCATACATATATCTTCTTTAAAAGAGATATCATTGACATAGATAATAAAAAAATAAATTTAAATAATATAAGTGATAAAAATAAAATAAAAACGATTTTTAATACATATAATTATGTATATAATTATGAAAATGGAAGTTATAAGATTAAAAAATCTAATATAAAAGAAAATAGAGATAAATATATTTATACTATTTACTTCTATGAGATAAGCTATGGAGATTTTGGATTAAGTGATAGAATTACATATTATAAACAAAATATAATAATAAACAAAAAAAATGGAATATATACATTTGAAGATAAAGAAAAAATTGATGAATTTAATGGTAATTATAATCCAGGTCCAGATTTAATGACTTATTAAAATATAATTTAATTTTTTTGATAAGTAGTTACATATATATTTTCTTTTAGGATAATTTACAAACACACACCACACGGCTGGGGCACATATCCTCAAGCAGCAAGTGGTACACCATTTAGCGCAGCAACATTGCAAGTAACAAGTGATCCTGTAGCAGATTTAACAGAAGACCTTGCTGCCGAACAAAAAGCTCGTGCAACATATGAAAAATTAATTGACCTTTGCGCAGATGATCCTGACGTATTAGATCCATTAAGATTCTTAAGAGAACGTGAAGTCGTTCACTTCCAAAGATTCGGTGAAGCATTAAATGGCGTTCAAGAAAAATTAGCACAAAAGAAATTTTATCAAAATTTTAACTAATACTCAGAAAAAAATTAAGGAGCTATGTTTCCATAGCTCCTTAATTCTAGTTATTTGGCAGGTGTACCAAATCCTGCATCTCTTTTGACCACTAGGGTGTGTGGATGGCAC
>OLGZ01000106.1_pt1 | contig 78456 bp, 79 predicted proteins | sample 1605981 | NCBI WGS metagenome assembly OLGZ01 (sample SAMN03283291) | human gut metagenome | biome: human-associated habitat; material: feces | host: Homo sapiens | place: Peru | collected 2012
CGGAAGAACAAATTTGCAACTGCGCCGTAGTTCCATCACATAACGCTAATGGCATAAAAGTAAAATATTTGTCAAACTTACCTGAAATCAATATCGGCGCTAACTTGCAAATTTTTCTGTAGAAAGAGAATGTCCCCCTTCTTCCGTCGCATCGAGAAACCTTATACCCAAACCAACTTCTCCACAAATCCGTCCCTCCTGCCAAACCCCAAAGGTCCCAGACCACGCAGTTAAACAGCAATTTAAAAGAAAACGAACAGATGAAAAAATTATGCAGATATAGTATAATAGACAATAATAAACCAAAAGAAAAACTTGCCAGACTGGGGGAAACATGGAACCACAAAAGCAGAATGACGGTGTGCGCTATAAGCTGGCGAATGCCATGAAAGAATGTATGCGCACGGCACCGGTAGAAAAAATAACCGTAAAAGAAATTGTAGAAACCTGTGGGTTGACGCGTCAGACATTTTATCGGAATTTTCAGGATAAATATGATCTGATCAACTGGTATTTTGATAAGATTTTGCTGGAATCATTTGAGCACATGGGAGAAGGAAGAACCGTCTACGAGAGCCTTGTCAACAAATTTGAATATATTCAGATGGAGCAGCTGTTTTTTCGGGCGGCATTCAAAAATGATCAGCAGAATTGCCTGAGAGATCATGATTTTGAACTGATTCAGGAGTTTTACACAAAGCAGATCGAAAGCCGGACAGGAAGAAAGATTTCCACCGAATTGCAGTTTGAACTGGAAATGTATTGTCTTGGTTCGGTTTATATGACGGTGCAGTGGGTGCTCGGGTATCGGAAATGTACGCCAGAAGAGCTGGCACATGCGCTGACCGAATCCATGCCTGTGCGGCTGCAGGACGTATTTCAAGAACTGGGATTAATATAGGAAGAAACTGTAAAAAATGCATCCGCTTGGTCTAACGTTTGAAACGCCAGAACCGGTATTTGCCGGAACTGGCGTTTCTTTCATCAGTGACTTCTTACAGTCTACTTTATATTGAATTGCAAGAAATTACATTAGTTTACGGAACAGAGCTTTCAGATCTTCCACACTGGCATCTTTTGGATTTCCAGGTGCGCAGGCATCGGCATGTGCGGATTCTGCAAGGAACTGTAAGTCTTCTTCCTTCAGTGCTTCCAGTTTTGTCGGAATTCCGACATCGACGGAAAGCTGCTGTACGGCATCAATCGCTGCCTTGCGGTATTCGTCCACAGACATTTCATCGACACCCTTGACACCCATGGCGCGTGCAATCTCACGGTATTTTTCACCGGTGCAGTCGGCATTGTATTCCATAACGATTGGGAGCATCATTGCACAGGCAACACCGTGCGGAGTGTCATAGACAGCACCGAGTGTGTGTGCCATGGAATGTGCGATTCCAAGTCCGACATTGGAAAATCCCATACCTGCGATATACTCGCCGAGAGCCATGCCTTCGCGTCCCTCTTTTTCGTTTGCAACGGCACTGCGCAGGGATTTGGAGATCAGCTCAATGGCTTTGAGGTGGAACATATCTGTCATTTCCCAGGCTGCTTTTGTAGTGTATCCTTCGATGGCGTGTGTCAGGGCATCCATGCCGGTAGAAGCAGTAAGTCCCTTTGGCATGGAAGACATCATCTCAGGATCTACGATTGCGATAATTGGCATATCGTGTGGGTCAACACATACAAATTTACGCTTCTTTTCCACATCGGTAATGACGTAGTTGATGGTAACTTCTGCCGCAGTACCAGCGGTGGTCGGAACAGCGATGATCGGTACACATGGTTTTTTAGTCGGAGCTACGCCCTCAAGGCTGCGCACATCTTCAAATTCCGGATTGGCAATGATGATACCGATGGCTTTGGAAGTATCCATGGAAGAGCCGCCGCCGATTGCAATGAGGTAGTCGGCACCGGAATCCTTGAATGCCTGTACACCGTGCTGGACATTCTGGATGGTTGGATTTGGTTTGATATCGGAATAAATCTCATACACAAGACCATTCTTGTCCAGTACATCTGTTACCTTTTTTGTTACACCAAACTTGATCAGGTCAGGATCAGAGCAGACAAAAGCTTTCTGGAATCCGTGTGCTTTTGCCTCGGTTGCAATCTCCTGAATTGCACCTGCGCCGTGATAAGATGTTTCATTTAACATAATTCTGTTTGCCATAGTTGTAATCGTCTCCTTTGCATACATTCATGATACCCTTATTGTAGCAATGAAAAATCCGGGATGTAAGTTACAAAAGCAGCAGATTGTAACATGTGGTCCAAAATTTTTTTTCTTGATTTTTTATGGGAAAAGGAGTAATCTGTCAATGGGAATGAAGTTCTCCCAAGGGAATTTCCCTGAACTGCTGAACGATAAGCTGATGACTTCTACGATTGTTTGATCGCAGAGACCATCGGCTTTTTTATTTGCTGTAAGATTTTGAGGATGTGCAGGAGAAGGATTGATGCAGGATGGATGTAGCAGTAAATCAATTGTTCATATGTCGCATGTAAGAGATGAAAAAGGGATTATGAAAGAAGAGGAAAACCATGAATCCGTCACATGATTTACAGGGATTAAAGAAAAAAGCAAAAGAAACATTTTTGTATGTGCTATCTGCGCTGCTCCTTGGCATTGCAATTGGTGCCATTGACGCGGTATTTGGTCGTGTTTTACTTTTTATTACAGATTTTCGTTCGGCGCATGTAGTTGTATTGCTGCCGTTTCTGCCGCTGGCAGGGCTTGGGATCGTCTGGTTATACCGGCATTTCAATGAGACGGCGGCAAAAGGAATGACGCTTGTCATGGAAGCCGGGCAGGGAAAGCGGGAGTCGATTCCACTGGCACTCATTCCACTTGTCATGGCTGGTACATGGATCACACATCTGTTTGGCGGAAGTGCGGGGCGCGAGGGCGTTGCCGTGCAGATCGGTGCCACACTTTCCCATGCGTTTGCCCGCAGATTCCACTTCCCGGACAACGGCAGGATATTATTGATTGCGGGAATGGCAGCCGGATTTGGAGGCCTCTTTCAGACTCCGTTTGCAGCAGTCTTTTTTGCGATGGAAGTAGTGGTGAGTGGAAGTATGGCATATTCCGCATTGCTTCCTGCGGCAATTGCGTCTTTTACGGCATCTGCAACTTCGCATGCGCTGGGGCTGGAAAAATTTTCGGTTCTTCTTTCGCAGACCCTGTCATTGACGGACACAAAGACGGTGACGTATCTGATTCTTTTTGGAATCTTGTTCGGTCTGACGGGACGGCTGTTTGCGGTGCTTTTGCAAAAAGTAAAACAGTTTATGGGAAACGTACTGGAAAATCCATACAAGAGAATCGGCTTTGTGTCGATCCCACTGGCGGTGTTCCTTTTTCTGGCGTGGAACGGACGGTACTGCGGACTTGGAACCAATCTGATCGCGCAGGCATTTTCCGGGGGAGAACTGTATATGTTTGACTGGATTTTGAAGCTGCTCTTTACGGTACTGACTTTGTCGATCGGGTTTCAGGGCGGAGAGGTGACACCGCTTTTTTCCATCGGTGCATCGCTTGGTTTTATGCTGGGAAGCCTGGCAGGACTGCCACCGATGGTCTGCGCGGCACTTGGATACGCGGCGGTGTTTGGAAGCGCAACCAATACTTTGCTGGCTCCGGTTCTGATCGGAATGGAAGTATTTGGTGTGGAAAATGGGCTTGCATTTTTTGCGGTCTGCCTGGTGGCATTTCTGGTCAATGGCAGGCGCTGCATTTATACGGCACAGAAACGGGCTTTTTGGTAAAAATCCCTTGACTCTCACCCTGGTTCATGGTTTATAGTTCTGCCAGAATTTAAAAAAAGAGACGATGCAACTGTATACATTTGCAGGAGAAATCGATATGGAGATTGCGATCACATCCTTTCGGAAAAGCCTGCCGCAATGGTGTTGTCCGTCATTGCAGAGTGATGGCGCAATCAGTGTGGAGGAAATCCGTCATCCTCTTATGGCAGATGCAATCCCGAATGATTTTGTCCTGAAAAAAGGTGTGGTACTGACCGGGGCAAATGCATCTGGTAAATCGACATTTATGAAAGCGGTTGCCATCAATGTGATTCTGGCACAGACGATCAATACCTGTGTTGCAAAAAATATGAAAATGCCTGCAATACAGGTGATGACCTCGATGGCACTTCGGGATGATGTGCTGCAGGGAGAGAGTTATTACATGCGTGAAATTAAATATTTAAAGCGCATGCTCGATGAATTGGAAACGGGTGAGCCCATGTTGTTTGTGATTGACGAGATTTTAAAAGGGACGAACACGCGTGAGCGTCTGGCGGCATCCAATGCCATTTTATCCTACATGGTACAGAAACAGGGCTTTCTCCTGATTGCCACACATGATCTGGAGCTGGTGTATGCCCTGAAAAACCGATACGACACTTATTATTTTGACAGTCAGGTTCATGAAAAAGATATCGTTTTTCCATACAAAATCAGACGTGGGATCGTCGGGAAAACAAATGCCATAGATTTGATGGAACTGCTGGATTTTCCAGAAGAAATTACAGACCAGGCACGGCGTGAGGCGGGAAAGAGATAATTGTATTTTCAAATATTATAGAAGGAGGAACGGGACAGATGAAAATAGGACAGGCAGCACAACTGACCGGATTAACCATCAGCAATATCCGCTTTTATGAAAGAAAGGGGCTGCTCGAACCGGAGCGGAATGACCAGAGCAAATACCGCAATTACAGTGAACAGGATATCCGGCGGTTAAAACAGATCATTTTATATCGGAAAATGAATATGCCCATCGAAAAAATTGCCTTGATGCTGGATGATCCGGCAGTTTCTGAGGAACTTGTCCGGCAGCAGTTGCAGGAGTTATTAAATAAGCAGCAGGAAATACAGGGTTCCATCGACCTGTGCCGGAAACTTGCAGCAGATCATGCCTACGATGGCGAAAATATTGATTTTTACCTCAACTATGTAAAAGAAGAAGAGAAAAAGGGACATAGCTTTGCGCAATTGGAGGAACTTGTCGGTGATTTTTCGGAGTACAGCGAGTTTTATAAAGTGAGTGGCGATCCGGTTTTCCAGTTTCTGTTTTGTAAGGTCAAAAATCAGAAGCTGTTTGGATGGGTATGGTTTGCACTGTGGATCGCACTGAGTGTTTTTTTTATTGTGGAGTTTGGATTCGGTGACGGGCATATGCCGCTTGTGGTAAAAGCGATCGTTATCGGGGCTGTGCTTGTCCTTTTATGGTATGATTTTATCCGGTATTGCAGAAAAAAGCGAAAATATACCGTTAAATACAGGAAAACAACAGCACCATAAAAGGCATGGTCACAATGGCACACAGCGTGGTCACTACGTTGATTGCGCTGGCATAGTGTGCATCGTTTCCGTACACCTGGCACATCTGTGTAACGGTGGATGCTGATGGGGTGATTACTGCGAGAAATACAATGAGCATGATCTTTTGAGCATCTGCAGACAGTGTGGCAAGATGGCTGATTTTTATGAGAAACAGTGCAATCAAAGGAATGACAAGCATTCTGAGAGCCGATATGAAATATACACGTTTATTTGCAAAAATTGCTTTTAAATCCATTCCGGCAAAAAGCATTCCGGTTACAATCATGCTGGCCGGTCCGATCATATTTCCAACACTGGAGATCGTATTTGTAATGAGTTCCGGCAGCCGGATTCTGGTGAAAAATAAAGTGGCACCAATGGCAATGGAAATCATATTGATGTTAAGGATGATTTTCTTCCAGTCATAGGAAGATTCACGGCTTATGATTTTCTTGCAGTGTGTCCAGAGGAAAACAAGCTGCACGCTCATGAAGACACATCCGTAAAGCACCCATTTCTGTCCCAGAACAAATGTCACGATAGGAACAATCAGGTTACCGGAGTTGGAGTAATAGATAGAAGCTGTTTCCACTTCATTTAAAGAAAACAGTTTTCCCATCACGAAAACGACAAGCAGGAGAACCACCTGAAGCAATACGGATGCAGCAAGCGCGATGAGAAGACCATTTACGGTTTTTTTAGTATAGTCTACCTGAAAAGCGTTTATAATCACGCATGGAATGATCAGGTACAGTATGATTTTGGATAAAACCTTACTGTCTTCTTCCTTGACAATTCCCGCCTTTACAATAATAAATCCCATCAGAATCATGAGAAAAAGCTCAAAAATCTGTTCCATTAAAAGAATACTGATCTGCATGAAATCACCCTGTCTTTCTAACTGCCTATCATAGAACTTGTAAAATAAAATTGCAAGAGTATACCGGTTATTTGCAAAAGCAGAAACTTTGTAAGTATATAGTCCCGGCTTTCATGTCAGAATCGTATAAAATGTCAGCACTTTTCCGGCCGCAGCGTCAGAATCGTATGAAATGTCAGCGTAGGCAGATCAAAATACATTTTAATCGCACCATCATAGCGGTCAATCACCCGTTGTACACTTTTCAGCCCGAATCCATGTCTCTGGTGGTCGTTTTTACGGGAAACCAGAGCCTTGCCGGAACCGGAAAAAGGATCGGTGAGACAGGAGTTTACGACCGTGATAATGGAAAAAGGCGAGTTCGTCCTGGTATAGGTGTGCAATTCAATAAAACCATCCGGAATGGAAGCAGCCCGCAGTGCGTTGTCGAGGAGATTGCAGAACAATGCCGTCAGATCCGCATCCGTCAGAAAATCAACCGTGTGGCTGCGGATATCCGTGTGAAAGGAAATCTGCTGCGTTTCGCATTGATTTGCATAACGGCACAAAATAGCATTGAGCAGAGGAATATCACAGCGCTGCAGTGATTCTTTAAGACAGGAAGATGTTTGAAGCTGCTGGATATAGGCATGAATTTTGTCAGTTTCCTGTGCAGCGGCAAGTGTATCAATAGATGCAAGATGACGGCGGATATCGTGAATCAGCACCCGCTGGTTTTCATCCTGCTGTACCAGTGTGCGGTAATATTCTGCCATATCGGATTCTTTCTGGCAGAGAAGCTGCATGTGTGTGTATTGCTGCTGGCGTTTCTGATTGTACTGGTTGATGCCGAATACCAGAAGGTTGAGGAGTAGAAGCCCGCTGGCACAGATGAAAATCAGCCAGTTTATTTTATTACAATAAGTAAAAGCAAGCGTAATACAGATGGAAATCAATGGTATGGGGAAGAGGAGAAAATCTGATTTCACGAAGGACTGGGAAGCCTGTTGCTTATTGTGCAGAACTTGTGCAATCATCTGGACGATAAAGAGATAAAGTGGTTTGCTGAAAAGCACAAGTACAAAATGGGCAGTTGTATTTGTCAGGGATGGAATGTTGTCCGGAAAGTAAAAATTGATAATTCCAAATACAACCATCTCCGTAAGCGCATCCAGAGCAGTCAAAAGAAAAGTGTGAAACAGACAGATATACCAGATTGTCTGATACTGCGAAAACATATAGATACCAAGAATACATGCAAAAACAGTAATGTTGAGCCAGGCATTTTGAAAAAGACCAACAATAAATAAAACAAGACAGAAAACAGATAACAAAATAATACGTGTATGTTTGGAATGCCGTGGCAGAAACAGCTGTCCGGAATATATTCCGAGTGCATATATTTCAAAGAGACTGCTGATGAAATAAAGGATTGTATTTGACATCGTGTCACCTCATGCTTTCTAAAAATAACAGATAAGCTTCTTTAAAGTCATGGTACTTTCTCTGTGTCAGGTACGCATTGGTTTCCGGCACATCCATATAAACCAGCGAGTGGTCAAAATCAGATACATGTTCCATATTTACAATAAAGCTGCGGTGTGTCCGGAAAAACTGTGCCTGAGGAAGTGTTTCCAGCCAGTATTGCATAGGATGAACCGTGTGATAGGTTTTTGCTGTGGTATAGAGGACACTCTTTTTTGAGATGGCTTCTATCATAACAATGGAAGATGGCATAAGTGTGTGGAACCCATCTTTGGTTTCAAAAGCAATCTTTTTGGAAGATGCATGGTATTGCGCAAGTGCGTCATCCAGATTGCGGAACAGGCGCTGGCGGTCAATTGGTTTGGAGAGATAGCGAAACACATGAAAACGCATGGCATCATCCAAATATTCCATAAAAGAGGTTACAATAAAAATCAGGATATTCGGGTAACGTTCCCTTAATGTATTCCCGACATAAATACCATTGAGCCCCGGCATCTCCACGTCCAGAAAGACAATGTCTTTCTCTTCTTTATTATTCAGAAGCGCTTCTCCGCTTGTAAATTGCGAAATTGGGGGGCATGATAAATGATGTTTGCGAAAGTATTGTTCAAGATCTTTTTGAAGTTCTTTTATGATCATAGGATCATCATCACAAATTGCAATCTGCATAATCAATTCTCCAAATTAGTTTTCTATATAATATAAAATAATCAGGAGATTTTCAAGAGAATAATTATTCAATATATTACAGAAATATTCTGCCTTACACATAATTAAAGGTAAAAAATATAGAAAAAATATCAAAAAGAATAAAAAAATGTCGATTCGGTAATACCGACTTGAAAATCTGTTGGAAATGCGGCATGGTAGATATGTCAAATCGTGGTCAATCTTATGTAAAGGAGGGAGAAGAAATGCATAATATCAAGAGAAGAGTTGCAAAAGGGGTTGTAAAAATGCTGGATAAAGTATTGCGTATAGAAGCAAACACATCCTCCAGTCTGGTCGCATATGAACTCAAAATACCAAAAGAGTTGCAGAATTACCGGAGGACAAGATAATGCAAAAATGTGCAGGGGCAATTATAACGTGGCTGATACATCAGCAGGCTATTCAGGAACGGGATAGAGAATTATATACATATGCACTTTATAATATGGTTCTACTGATAATTCCTTTAGGATTAACAGTCATCTTTGGCGAGATCATTGGTAATGTTAAGCAGGGGATTGTAATGATGCTTCCATTTATAACACTTCGGAAATATAGTGGAGGTTATCACGCAAAAACGCCATTGAGATGTATGATTATTTCCAGTTTGTTATTGTTCCTGTGCATTAAAATTACAAGTGAAATATCCTGTAGTTGGAGGTTATTATTGTTTACTGTGATTATGGGAGTTAGTCTTATACTGTTAAGTCCGGTGGATTCAGATAAAAGAAAACTGGATAAACAACAGAAACGAAAGTACAGGAAAGTGGTTTGTGTATTAGTTTTGTTTTTTCTTGCATTCACTGTGGGTTTGTGGGAAATACATATGGAAAAATATGCAGTAAGTGTTGCTGTTGGCATATGTTTATCAGCAGGATTACAATTCCCATGTCTGGTGAAAAAATTAAAGTCAATCAAAACTGACAGAAAAATGTCGTTTGGGTTGTAAAATGTTGAAACTTATGAATAAAAGTGGATAATAAAATTGACCACGGATTTCACAAAAAAAGGAAAGGAGAATTTGTAATTATGTTATTAAAAAATAAAGCAGTAAAAGCAATTGCAGGAGCGGTGATTTTATCCTGTATTATGGGAGGAAACGTATACGCAGCTTCTTCACCTACATCTGTAGTAATATATTCGAATGATAGTTCTGCAACAAGTACGAGTATTAATTGTACGGGATATATTGATGGGTATGGTGTAAATGATGTATCTTCCACAAGAAGTTTGTATTATACACTTAGAAAAAAAGAGGTAATTGGAAGTTCAGAGGCATATTCTCATCTTATGTCGGCGGGAACCGGGAAAATGGCATCTGGACAAGTATCGAAGTGGGCAACCATATTTACGCAGACAGCAGTCATGAGTGGACCGGGTGAATATTTCATTAAATTAAATCCGCATGGTGCAATGACAAATGGGTGTTATGGCGCAGGAAAATTAGTAGATTAGTTCTGATAAACATCCAGAGATGGTTCGTCCACCTCTGGATGTTTTAGAAGGAGAACAAAATGAAAACACAACGTAGTTTTATAAAAAATATATGGCTGACAGAATGCAAATTAAACTGGAGAAAAAAATATGGAGTGATCTTTGCACTGGCAGCTTTATTCCTATGTGCACTTGAAGCATTTTACGTATTGCCGAAAGATCTGGTAAAAGGAAACAGTATTGCGTTATCTTCCTGGATTACGCAGGTATATATTGTATTTGGACTTACATATGGTTTGTTATTATATGAGAGGGAACAGTCGGAAATAAAAGAACTTTTGAATTCCTACTCACTTTCTAAATGGAAAAAAACAGTAAAATATTTATTGTTATTTATAGAAGCAGCAGGCATTGATCTGGGCTGCATTTTTTTATTGGAAATTTCTTTTTGTATGCAGCATATGAGTGTGGCAATCCAGCATGAAGCGTTACAGTATATTGCTGTATATTGGATTTCCCCGTTTGTAATTATGGGAATTACAGGGATGGTTCTTGCAGACAAAATTGAGGGAAGAGGAAAATATGTTATCGGAGTTGTAGTTATGATTTTGTCAGGACCAATGCCGCAAAATCTGATTGCGGCGTTGACGGATACACAGACAGGATTGTTTAAATGGGTTTCCTTTACAAATCTTGGACCGATGAATACATATAAACCCATGCATTTGTTATTTGGATATTCAATACCGATGGAAAAGATTGCAATGCTTTTATTCATGCTCATAGGGGTAACAATGATCTATTTTGGCACAGGTTCGGTACAAATGTCAAAAAAATGGATTGCAGGAGTTGCTGGTGGAATTTTTATCTGTGTAGCATGCATATTGAATTTTAATTATATTGTGGGGCATTATTCTTACGATGTAGCGATGCGGATGCAGGAGGAATATCAGAAAAAAGACAGATTTGACACGAACAACAATTATTCTGTTACGGATATGAAACTGGATATTTCTGAAAACTGGAATGGTTTATATTATAAGGCAGATATGGTATTGCAGCCGCAAAAAGCATCCGATTTTTTTACATTTATGTTGTATCATGACATGAAAATAGGCAGTATCCGGGTAAATGGGAAAAAGGTGAAGATATCGAGAAATAAAGATTTGGTTGTCGTCAGTTTCCCGGTAAAGAGTGATAAAACATATCAGGTATGTGTGGAATATTACGGAAATCCACCATTTCAGATGTATGCTGACAAAAAGAACTGGATTCTTCCGGGATATTTTGCGTGGTATCCGATGCGGGGAAGCAGGCAGAATGTGAATTATCAGGATGATTTGATGGATGTACATTTTGTGACAGATACGCAGACAGATAAAATTCATTTTAAAGTAAAGTATACTGGCAAAGGGGTTTTGTATTGCAGCCTAGGAGAGAATAAATCCGGACAGTGGGAAGGAGAAGCACAGGCTCTGACGCTTTTGAACAGTTCTCTTATGAAAGAAATAAAGCAGGGGAAAGTACGGTATATTTATCCACAGGTATGTACAAATTATAACTCATATGTGGATTCTTATGCACAACAGATAAAGACATGTGAAAAAATAATTGGGGAAAAAGAAAATACAGATGTAAAGACTTATTTTTTCGTTTGCGATACTACAAATACCGGGCATGGAGAGACACTTTATATGCTTGGAGATTGTGCCGTTGTTGAAATAACAAGGGCATATCTGGATGGAGCAATGCTTCAGAATACGAATATAGGCGTTATGGCATATATAAAGAACTACTATCTTATGGAATCGGAAGACGTAAATTTGAATTATATTTTTGAGGTCGCTTATATGACGGCACTTGTGCAGAATGATGTTTTTGATCAGAGTATTTTGTATAGGGATCTAGGAGAGGTACAGAAATTGTATTCGGAAAATGGATGGGAAGAAGAAGCGCAATTGGCAGGGGATGTGCAGGTGTTTTTAAAGAAAACCAACTGGAAAACACAAAAAGCATTTTTTGATTATTTTGCGGGATTGGTAAATACCAGAGCATTTTCATGTGAAAAAGTCAGAGCCTATATGCAGGAGGAGAAAAATGATTGAAATCAGGCATATTTCTAAGAAGTTTCGAAACAGAGTGGCGGTGGATGATGTATCACTGCAAATGAATACGGGAATTTATGGTCTGGTTGGACCAAACGGGGCTGGAAAAACAACACTCATGCGTATTCTTGCGACAGTCCTTCCGATGGATCAGGGAGAAATACAACTGGATGGAAAAGTTGTAGATCAGAGAACTTTGAGGAATTATATTGGCTATCTGCCTCAAAAATTTTCCTTTTATAAAGATCTGACACTTAAAGAGGCTCTTGTGCATGTTGGATTTATGAAAAATATGCCAAAGCAGAATATAGATGCAGAAGTACAGAAAGTTTTACAGCAGGTGAATTTGTCCGAAAGGCAGAACGACAGGATAGGAACTTTGTCCGGAGGAATGCTTCGCAGGCTCGGAATTGCACAGGCTATTTTAGGGGATCCAGAAGTATTGATTGTGGATGAGCCAACAGTGGGACTGGATCCGGAAGAACGTAAACATTTTCGCAGGCTGCTTGCAGATATTGCAGAAAACAGGATTGTTTTGATCTCGACACATATTGTAGAAGATATTGCGGAGATCAGTACAGAATTAATTGTAATGAAAAATGGAAAAATTATTGCGGAGGGAACTGCAAATGAAGCACTTGCTTATTTATAGTGTCAGACAGATCCGGTATATGATTGTCATTACACTTATTTTATTTGCTGTGGCAGGTGCATTTTGTATACATACAAAAGCCGGAGCATTTCAGATTATGAAAGTGTATGAAATGTTTTTACTTCCGTTTTCAGCCTGTTGGGTAATCTGTGGGTATTGGGATTATATTGATCCGGAGTCAATGGAACTATTTTGCAGTTATCCGAGATCCCGTATTTGTATGGGAACTGGAAAACTGTTTTTGCTGATGTGCCTGTTTTTGTCCGGCTATACGGTTTTATTTTTGGTTACGTTTAGAAATATTTCTGATTATATAGTGTATTTTGGTGGAATGTGTTCGGAAATTTTCTTTTGGTGTGCGACGGGTTTTTTGTCGACAATTGTATTAAAAAATGCCGGGGCTGCAATTTGTATTGTCTGGATTTATACAGCCGCACAGATATTGGATGTAGAAAAAAATTTTTCTTTTCTGGCAATTTATATGTATGAAGCGGATACCTTGAAATCAGTCCAACATAAAGAAATACTGTTAATATTTTTAGGCAGCATATGCACGGTATTAGGACAAAGAAGAATGAATCAACTACAAGTAAAGGAAGGATGATCACATATCCTTCCTTTTGTAATATGAATTAGTTGGTTGTAGGAGCTGGTTTAGGGATTCATTGTCAATGTATTTACTTATCTCATATGCCATATTATACCCTGCGTTATGAAAATAGCATACCATAAACGATAAGAGAAGTAAAAATTGTGAAGTACAAAACAATGATTGACAGGGATAGCAAATGGCACTATAGTGTAATTGTAAGAAGATAATTAAAAAAATGAAACTGATAGAAAAATGCCGTTTGTGTTGTAAAATGTTGAAACTTATGAATAAAAGTGGATGATAAAATTGACCACGGATTTTGCAGAATTTTTTGTGCACTATTAACTCTTGTTACAATTATTAGTGGAAGTCTTACTAAAGATGTATATGCAGACGAACCAAGTTTTCTTAGCGAAAATACACAGATAATTGAAAAGAGTTTGGAACAATCCGATATAAATGTGATTAAGGTTTCAAAAGACAAAGATACAATTATTCACAATAATGGTTATGCGATGGAATCAGATTATTTTGAAAATGGTAAAAATGAGGGAAATAATTTGGTAGCAGTCAAACTTGAACAAACAAATTATGGATATGTTGAAACAGCATATTTTGCAAATGTAGAACATATTAGCAAATCGGAGCTTAATAATATTGTATCTTCTGATTCACCATTTAAAGGAGTTATTAAAGCAACAGCGAAATCTACAATTTACAAAAGTTATAATTGGTCTTTTTATAGTGATGGAATTCGGCAGGCAACGCTTACATCGAATGTAAGTTTGAGTCGCAAATCATCAAATGCTACAATTAATGGAAAAAATGCTCGGTATGGGATGTTAATAGTTTTACACAATTAGAAAAGGAGCATGCAAATCGTTTAAATTATCAATATACTCGATTAAGTGTAAATACTTCAAACCGGACATTACTTTCATATGGATCTAACAAATCTTCATCAAAAGGTAATGTATCTGTTGGATTAGATGGAGGAGTTTCGGGTGTATCGTATAGTTTTGATATTGGTGGATTTGTTGTTAATGATTTAAGTAGTTTATCTAATAAATATGGAAGATGGTCTTTTACTCAGAATATTGGTGTATTATTATTGCCTAATAAAGGAGTGCGATATGAGATTTCTTTTTCAAAATCATAAATACGGACAAATAATAGGGACACTTATGTTGTTGCTTGTGCTGACATTATTTGCAAAATTAAGCCCGGATCAGACACAAACGTCTGCGGGAAGAAAATTTTTTCTGCAGGAAATTTCAAAAGATATGCAGATAAAATCAGAAATAAAAATAAAGGATAGTATTATCGCAGAGATAACGCAGGGAGATCAGACAGGGTATGCATTATTTGCGAAGACATCCGGAAAATATAAACTGCAGCAGTATTGGTTTAGTCCGGAAAAAATAGATACAGATGCAGTATTGATCAATGGGAAATCTTATATAGTAGGTGTTTGTAATGCAACGGAGGTGGATTCTGTAAAGATTGATTTTACTGATCCGGACACGAAAAAATAGTCGAATCAAAAAAGGTAGGTTTGCAAGGCAAAAAACTATTTGTTGTTCCGTCACCTGATGTAAAAAGTTATATGGTTACCGTGCATTCAAATGATAAGGAAGGTTGAGGAGCAGCTGAATAAGAAACCCAGGCAGATGTCTGACGGCAGCAAAGATTAAGATAAAGGATGGTGAAATTGCACGAAAAAGAAAGCAATCATAATTCTGGCAGTGGCTTGTATGGGAATGGGTCTGCTTGCCTGCGGAAAAGAACATATAGATAAAGAATCTGAGATAAATGTGTATAAAGAGGAGTATACACCGGAAAAGAAACACAGGGAAGATCCACTGGAATTAAAAAAGGGTGATAGTGAAATTGAGGTCAATGTAAAAGCGACCTCCGGAGAATTTAAAGTGACATTTCTTGATAAGGATAATGAATCGCTTTCTTATGAATATAAAGTAAAGGCTGGGGATAATGCCCACGATATAATACCGCTCGACCCAGATACCCTAGAGGATAACTGGGTGCTGGTAATGGAAAAAAATGAGGATACAGATGCCTCGTTAAAATATGTGATGAAATAAAAACTGCCTTATTTTATTGCAGCATTTCCTGCTTAATTTTTTCGTATAAAGGACGAATGGTTTCCGGCACTTCCTCCAATTCGTCCGCAATCTGATCCAGAGGTTTGCCTTTTTGAATTTTTTTACGAATCTGCTCTGACAATTTTTCTTCTTTCCCGATCTCTTTCCCGATCTCTTTCCCGATTTCTTTTCCGATCCTTTCGCCATCCTCAATTGCTTCGGCGCGCTGCATTTCCAGCCGTCGTTCAAATGTATAGTCTAATGTCATCACGTGCATTACCTCCTCCCTGTGTTGAGCCAGAAAATCCCTAAGCACATTTTCTTCCATACACTGGTTGATAGCTTTCTCAATGGCATCTTCCAGATTTCCACTGATTTCATTATTTTTCCGCACCATATCCACAAAATACATATATTCACGCAATGTCTGGCATTTTGACAGCAATGGAACATTTTTCCCATTGTTAATATTGTAAACATGGCAGACCAATTCTATCTCAGGATTCTTGGTTTCTTTTTCAAATGCATCAGAAAGACGGAGATCATACTGATCCGGCGCATCTTCTTTTCCATTATAAAACACGACAAAATGGGGCACTGGAATCTTTAAGATTCTTCCACCATAAATATCACGTTTCTGAGCTTTGATTTGTTTTTGTATAATGCTTGCAAAATAAAGCAGATCCCTCAGTGGCATATTCGGGCAATAGGTCGACTGATGCTCATACAGGCTCAGATTCGCATCAAGAATGAATGATGCATCATTGCGTACGGTAAGCGAAAAGCTTTTGTCATCCAAAGTTGTCATTTCAACCAGTTCTGGATCATCATAGTCCGTTCCATTAATCGCGTTATAAATTTCCATTGCACGTTTCTTGTCCTGAAGAAGCATGCTGAACACATCACTTTTGTATTCTTTGTTTGCCATACAGTTTCCTCCTTGTGTAAGCCACAGAATCTGTATGACAACACATCCCATATCAATACAAATCCTGCTTATAACAAAATTAAGTTAAAATAAAGTTGAATTTTAAAAGCAAGACTTTCCGGGATAATTTGAAATGAAAAAATAAAATATATGATATAGACGGCTCGCCAGGTACTGTCCGCCCAAGCTATGGAAAAATATGTATTTGCTTTGTGACAAGTATAGCATTTAAATGCCTGAGATGCAACAAAAACCTTCCACATTTATGCAAACAGTAACGTCCAGAAAAGTGTAGCACTATCACATAAATACGTCCTGAAAAGTGTAGCACCATAACACAAATACGTCCTTAAAAATGTTGACGGCTCTGCCATAAAGAAATATGATATAAAGTAATAAGGAATGCTACATATAAATTCCACTGACAGGGAGGACGCACAATGAAACGTTTTATAAGGGAACTTCTTTTCCGGTAGGGAAAGTTGATTTCATGGATCTGGATGCGTTTAAAATTTATATGCTTGATGTCGGGCTTCTGCTTGCCATGGCAGATCTGGATGCAAGCGTTATCATTGATGGAAACCGGATTTTTACAGAGTTTAAAGGGGCGTTGACGGAGCAGTATGTGCTGCAGCAGATGATAGCGGAACTGGGTGTGGAACCATATTATTACACAACGGCAAATTCTACGGGCGAAATTGATTTTATGCTGCAGGCACCCGGATCGGTCATTCCGGTAGAGGTGAAAGCAGAGGAAAATCTGCGGGCAAAAAGTCTGCGGGCTTTTTGTGAGAAGTATCATCCGCAGCATGCGGTGCGGACGTCCATGTCAGATTTCCGTGAGCAGGACTGGATGACAAACATCCCGCTTTATAATATTGACCGGATTGGAGAATACCTCAAATGAGCACCATAACTCGGCTGGAATTTAAAAACGGGGCAAAAAAAGAAAATAAATATATCAAAAACGGGGCAAAATATGAAATGTTCGATTGAAAAAACGGGGCAAATTTTGTTATCATGGAGCATATGGAACAAATATGAGAAATAACGAGGAAAATCCCATGAAAATGACAACCCTGTGTTACATAGAAAAAGACGGAAAATACCTGATGCTCCACCGCACCAAAAAGCAGCACGACATCAACAAAGACAAGTGGATTGGTGTAGGCGGACATGCAGAAGGCACGGAAGGACCGGAGGACTGCCTGTTACGTGAAGTAAAAGAAGAAACCGGCCTGACACTGACTTCCTACCAGTTCCGCGGGCTGATCACATTCATCAGTGATGAAGCGCCGGAGCCGGAAGAAATGTGCCTGTTTACCGCGGATGGTTTTACCGGGGAGCTGATCGAGTGCAATGAAGGCGATCTGCAGTGGATGGACAAAAAAGAAGTGCTTGCGCTTCCGACCTGGGAAGGAGATGCCATTTTTTTAAAACTGCTGATCGAGGAAGACGAGCACCGCTTTTTTACACTTCGGCTTGTTTATGAAGGAAGTAAACTGGTAGAAAAACAATTGTACCGGTATTCATAGAAAACAGATTAAATTTGAAATCATTAGTGCTCAAAGGTTACTCTGCAAGCAATACCTTCGCAACCTCATATAAAGTTTTGCCTTGCAAATGGTAAGAGGAGCTGTACCTGGACAGGAGAGGAAAGGAATAAAAAATGGAAAACGAAAACCAGACCCCGCACAAGCGCCGTGTGCATTATAAAGGAAAATACCCGAAGAAATTTGAAGAAAAATATAAAGAACTACAGCCGGAAAAATACAAAGACACCATCGCGCATGTCATCCAGAAAGGCAACACCCCGGCAGGCATGCATATCTCCATTATGGTAAAAGAAATTCTTGATTTCCTGCAGATCAAACCGGGACAGACCGGTTTTGATGCCACACTCGGCTACGGCGGTCACACGAAAGCCATGCTCGAGCAGCTGCAGGGGCAGGGACACATCCATGCGACCGATGTCGACCCGGTAGAATCGGCAAAGACGAAAAAACGTCTGGCAGAGCAGGGATTTGGCGAGGACATGCTGACCATCCATCTGCAGAATTTCTGCACGATCGATGAGATTGCAAAAGAAGTGGGTGGATTTGATTTTATTCTGGCAGATCTTGGCGTTTCGTCCATGCAGATCGACAATCCGGAGCGCGGATTTTCCTTTAAAGTGGACGGACCGCTTGATCTGCGGCTGAATCAGGAGGCAGGAATCAGTGCGGCGGAGCGTCTGGATACGATCAGCCGTGACGAGCTTGCCGGAATGCTTTATGAAAATTCGGATGAGCCGTACTGTGAGGAACTTGCAAAAGCGATCACCGATGAGATCCGCAAAGGACACCGCGTGGATACAACCACAAAACTGCGCAGGATTATTGAAGACACCCTCGATTTCCTGCCGGAAAAGGAGAAAAAAGAGACGATCAAAAAGACCTGCCAGCGGACGTTTCAGGCACTTCGCATCGATGTCAACCGAGAGTTTGAGGTGCTTTATGAATTTATGGAAAAACTGCCGGGTGCTTTAAAACCGGGCGGCCGCGTGGCGATTCTGACATTCCATTCCGGGGAGGACAAGCTGGTAAAGCGTGCTTTAAAAGAAGGCTACCGCGCAGGTATTTATTCGGAGTATGCAAAGGATGTGGTGCGTCCGTCCGCGCAGGAGTGTGCGCAGAACGGACGGGCACGCTCCACGAAGATGCGCTGGGCGGTACGCAGTCAGTGATCCTGATACACAATCATAATTGCCATTATTTGAGCCTTTGATAGGTGATGGGAATTTCTTTTGCACCTTTACGGTAGGAATCCACCCACTTTTTCAGGTCAGCAGCATCTATGGCGGTTTCTTTCCCTTTGGCATTTGTCAGGAGATATACGATACCGTCGTGATCCTTATCAGCGGAATCCGGAAATGAGGAAAATCCGTCAATGCTGTCTGCCCATTCTTTTTTATTCCAGTCGGTCACAGAACCTATTTTTGTGTAGGAGGCATCATCGGCCTGATAGGACCATACCTGATAAGGCCAGAAAGCGGTGGGGTCGGCTGCACGAGCGGGGGAATAAGGACCACCGTAAGGACTTCCGTGGGAAATATCCTCTTCCACAATTCCATTGTCGTAAAAACGGGAAAAAGTATAGAACCCTCCAATTTCATGAACCAGAGTAGGTGCATTGGGATCATAGGTGTACACTGTAATGCCGCCATCCGGACCACTATCATAATCAAAATCAAGCAGAAGCTCTTTTATGCCGTCCTGGTTGACATCGACAATTGCGTAGTAGATCGACAGTGATTCTTCCCAGGCAAACTCGGTGCCGGTACCCGGAAAAATATGGTTTTGTCTGATTTCCCGTAATACGTTCTGGTAAGCAGAGACCGCGCTGTCTGTCTCTGTCTCGGAAGTTTCTGTTTCCTCTTTGGAACGAGAAGTACATGCGGTACAGGTGCACAGGACAAGACAAAGCATGACGGGAAGAAAAGTTTTTTTCATATGTTTCAGCATGATGTTACCTCCAAAATTGCAGGGTTTAATGATCCTTTAAATAGTTATGTTGTATTTGCTGCAAGAATATAATACCATAATTAAAAATACGGAATAAATGAATTTATATTAAAAATGATAAAATAATTTTATAAATATTAAATTGAAACGTAAAAAATAAGAATACTTCATATTTACTTCACGATTTATTTAAGAAATATATGATATTATACAGGTAAGATCTATTAAAAATAAAGGTAAAGTTATATATGGAAAAAAAAGATAAAATAATATTACTCATAGAAGATGATTTTGATATTAGAAATGGAATCCGCATATTACTTGAAAGCCAGGGATATGAAATTATTGAAGCAAAGAATGGGAGAGAGGGGCTGAAAAAATTAAATGAAACCATATCTCTTGTAATATTAGATATCATAATGCCTGAAATGTCGGGGATTGAGGTTTGTAAAAAAATTAGGGAATCATGGTATGTACCAATTCTTTTCCTTACAGCGAAATCTTCTGAAACGGATAAACTGGAAGGATTTTCGGCGGGAGGGGATGATTACCTGGTTAAACCATTCTCTTATGTGGAATTAATGGCACGGGTAAAATCATTATTGCGCCGGTGCAGTGTATATAATACGAACTATACTGGTAATCAATTACAGAAAAATAAATGGCTGCATTATAATTCGCTGGATATTTGTATGTTTTCCAATTCTGTAAAGTGCAATGGAAAGAACCTGGAACTTACAGAAAAAGAATATCAAATTTTAAAGTTACTTGCTTCGTATCCGGACAAGGTGTTTTCTGTGGAAAATATTTTCGAAAGCGTATGGCAGGAAGTGTATGTGAATTCAGCAAGCAATACAGTAATGGTGCATATTAAAAATTTAAGATCAAAAATGAAAAAATGCGGAAATTGTGATAGTGTGGTAAAAACCGTATGGGGAAAGGGGTATCGTTTTGAAGAAAATATTCCTCAAAACAACACATAGATTAAGGGCAGTGATGTTGTTGGCGTTGATAAGTTCGACGTTTCTTTTTATGGTTCTTTATTATGTGGGAGAAGAATGGTTAGATTATTATTTTAATTCTTCAAGTTACATGGTAAATATGCAGAAACCTTATTTAGAAAGTTTACAACAATACATAAAAAAGAATGGTATCACAACAAAAGAATACAAGAAACTGAATCCGTGGATTCAAAAAAATAATATTTATTATTTCTCAATTTCAAAAGAACGTAAACTTATTTATGGGGTTTTATATAATGGAACATTTCAGTTAGATGGTAATGCGCAGAGTAACCTTCATCGAACATGGCAGTTTATGGATAAGATCTCATTTGCAGATACAGATGCAGATGTATTTATTTATGTGAAGAATGTAAATGTTTATTATCGATATATGTGCATTATCATGGTAGTGATTGCAATTGTGACCAGTCTGTTAATTGCATTTGTTGGAAATCAGAAAATCATCATACAGTTAAGCAGAAATATGGATGAGGCAGAGAAGGAAAAGAAGAAAGAACAGGAAGAAAAGGAAAGGTTAATAAAAAGTCTGGCACATGATGTCAGGACCCCCTTAACCGGATTAACTACATACGCAGAAATTGCACGAATGGATGTAAGTAAAAGAGGCTTAGATACACAATATATAGATATGATTATTCGTAAGGCAATGGAAATAAAAAATTTAACGGATCAGCTTTTTGAATTGTCTGTGGTGCATAGCCAGAAAGAGTGTATATTAGAAGAGCCTGACACGATAGAAGAGGCTATTGGGGATTATTTGTCTGAATTCTATGCGGTTTTACAAAAAAATAACTTTCGCGTAAACATTGACAACTTAAAGTGGGAAAATGTAAAAATTTCAATTAATACGAATTTAATGAGTCGGATTTTTGATAATCTTCTTGATAATACATATAAATATGGAGACACAGAGGATTTCGTGTATTTAGACATTACATATGAGCCGGAGAGAATAGGTGTCATTATAAAAAATAAAGAGAAAGAGCAGCTAAGTCCCTGTAATAGAACAGGAATTGGTTTAAAAAATGTGGAATTTATGATGAAACAGATGCAGGGAACAATGACATGCCAAATGAAAGAACAATATTTTTGTGTCGCTCTGTGGTTCCCAATAAGAAAATAAAATTTTTGCCCAATATGTGTTTCTTTATCCTGTTGCAGAGTAGAGAAAAAGCCAAAATTGTGCTATAATGCAAGCGCGTGTTTTACAAAAAACACGCGCTTATTCACGTAGGAAGGAAAAGAAAAGTATGTTATCCACAATTGAAGCAATCAACAGTGCGGTCAACAATTTCATCTGGGGTGTCCCAGCCATGATCTGTATCATCGGTGTTGGTCTGGTATTGAGTTTCCGGACCCGGTTCTTACAGATCCGCAAGTTCCCATACGCGATGAAAGTGACATTTGGCCGCATGTTTAAGAAGCGTGAGGCATCGGACGGAGCCATGACACCGTTTCAGGCGGTCTGTACGGCACTTGCGGCAACGGTCGGCACGGGAAATATTGCCGGTGTGGCAGGGGCGATTGCCATCGGCGGTCCGGGAGCAGTGTTCTGGATGTGGATTTCCGCAATTCTCGGTATGTGTACGAAGTTTTCGGAAGTGACGCTTGCGGTGCATTTCCGGGAGAAAAATGTGCATGGGGATCTGGTCGGAGGCCCAATGTATTATATTAAGAACGGACTGAAAAAGCACTGGCACTGGCTGGCGTATCTGTTTTCCGCGTTTGGCGTGCTGACCGTATTCGGAACAGGGAATGCCACACAGGTAAATACGATTACCACAGCCATCAATACGGCATTGACGAATTACCATGTTATTTCAAAAGATGCGGTACCGACCGTTAACCTTGTGGTTGGGATCATTCTGGCGATTCTGATTGCACTCATTCTGCTTGGAGGTATCAGGCGGATTGGACGGGTGACAGAAAAGCTGGTACCGTTTATGGCATTGATCTATATTGTTCTGGCAGTGGGAGTGATTATTCTTAATATCGGACATGTCCCGGCTGTCTTTGCTTCGATTGTGGAGGGAGCATTTCACCCGGCGGCAGTGACCGGTGGAGCAGTGGGAAGCTTCTTTATGAGTATGAAAAAAGGTGTCTCCCGTGGAATTTTTTCAAATGAGGCCGGACTTGGCACGGGATCAATTGCACATGCCTGTGCAGATACGAGAAAACCGGTCAAACAGGGATTTTTTGGAATTTTCGAGGTGTTTGTAGACACGATTGTGATCTGTACGCTTACCGCGCTGGTTATTTTGTGCAGCCAGGTTCCGGTCAGTTACGGTCAGGCGGCAGGTGCTGAGCTTACAATCAGTGGATTTACCGCAACATACGGAAACTGGGTATCTGTTTTTACTGCGGTTGCCATGTGCTGTTTTGCATTTTCCACCATTATCGGATGGGGATTATACGGGACGCGCTGCATCGAGTTTTTGTTCGGCTCCCGTGTCAATAAGCCGTTCATGCTGGTGTATGCACTGGTTGCCATTGTGGGTGCGACCATGGATCTGGGTCTGATGTGGAGTATTGCGGAAACGTTTAACGGACTCATGGCAATTCCGAACCTGATTGCAGTATTTTTGCTTTCCGGTGTCGTTGTTAAACTGGTGAAGGAATACTTTGCCGGAGAAGGTGCAAAAAGTTAGGGGAAGCTGGAAAGAAAAAGGGCGAAAAACTTGACATTTGTGCGTTTATCATAAATAATAAGGTACTGAAAAAACAAAGGAGGAACTTGTTATGAAAAAATTTGGAATCAAAGAAGTTGTAGCAACCGGTATCGGAACCGCATTGTTCATTGTTTTGACAGAAGTGCAGATTCCGCTGGGAATTATCCCGAATACATCCATGCAGCCACGTGCAGCAGTGCTGGCATTTCTTGCAGCAGTGTTTGGACCGGTTGTCGGAGGAATCATTGGTCTGCTGGGACATGCACTCGGAGATGCACTGTTTTACGGTGGTGTATGGTGGAGCTGGGTATTCCCGGATGCGATCTTTGGAATTTTAGTTGGTTTATTCGCAAAGAGCTTTGAGATTAAGGCCGGTGGGTTTAATAAGAAGAAAGTAGTTCTTTTTAATGTCGTTCAGGTGGTTGCAAATGCAATTGCATGGATCGTTGTTGCACCGGTGCTTGATATTCTCATTTATGCAGAGCCTGCAAAGAAAGTATTCTCACAGGGCGTATTTGCGTTTGTAGCCAATATCATCATTGTGGGTGTACTTGGTTCATTACTCGGACTGGGATATACAAAGATTGGAGCAAAATCATCAAGTCTTACAAAGGAAGACTAAAAACGTATGGAACCGATTATTGAATTTGAAAACTTTACATTTAAATATCGGTCACAGATGGAGCCGACACTCCGGGATATCAATTTAAAGATTTATCCCGGAGAGAAGGTTCTCATTATTGGACCATCGGGATCAGGAAAGTCGACATTATCAAATTGTATCAACGGACTGATCCCTTTTTCGTATGAGGGAGATAGTACCGGGACGCTGAGAATCGAGGGAAAAGATCCGAAAAAACTTGGGATTTTTGGGCTTTCCAAGATGGTTGGAACTGTATTACAGGATACGGACGGACAGTTTATCGGTCTGACGGTTGCGGAAGATATTGCTTTCGTGCTGGAAAATGACTGTATGGCACAGGAAGAGATGTTTCGCAAAGTAGACGATGTGGCAGAGACTGTAGAGGTAAAAGAACTGTTGCATCATGCACCATCGGAGATGTCCGGCGGACAGAAACAGAGAGTTTCCATGGCGGGGGTTATGATCGATGATGTGGATATTCTGCTGTTTGACGAGCCACTGGCCAATCTTGATCCGGCGACCGGAAAGAAAGCCATTGCATTGATCGACCGAATCCAGAAGGAACAGAAGAAGACCATCGTGATCATCGAGCATCGTCTTGAGGATGTGCTTTATAAAGACGTGGACCGTATCGTTGTGGTAGGCGAGGGAACGATTGTGGCGGATATGAAGCCGGATGATCTGCTGGCTGGAAATATCCTGAAGGAACAGGGAATCCGCGAGCCGCTTTATGTCACGGCACTGAAACATGCCGGATGTACGATTGCGCCAGAAGATCATCCACAGCATGTGGAGACCATGAATTTTGAGCCGTACAGAGCGCAGGTCCGGGAATGGTTTGAGACAACGAAGATTCCGCAGAAACAGGAAGTAGAGGAAAAGGTGCTCAACGTGGATCATTTGCATTTTTCTTATCAGCCGGGAAAGGCGATTCTTTCGGATATCAGCTTTGATGTGAAAAAAGGGGAAATGATCAGCATTGTCGGGAAAAACGGTGCCGGAAAGACAACCCTTTCCAATCTGATCTGTGGGTTCCTCGAGCCAAGCAACGGAAAAATCGAACTGAATGGAAAAGATATCTCACCACTTTCGGTCAAAGAGCGTGGGGAGCATATTGGAATTGTCATGCAGAATCCGAATCAAATGATTTCTAAGCCTATGATTTATGAGGAAGTGGCACTTGGGCTTACTGTGCGCGGAGTTCCAGAGGAAGAAATCCGTGAGCGTGTGCATGAGACACTGAAAATCTGTGGATTGTACCAGTTCCGGAACTGGCCGGTTTCAGCATTGAGTTTCGGGCAGAAGAAGCGTGTGACGATTGCATCCATTCTTGTCATGAAGCCGGAGATCCTGATTCTGGATGAGCCGACAGCGGGGCAGGATTACCGCCATTATACGGAAATTATGGAGTTTTTGAAGACGATCAATGAGACACAGGGAACGACCATTATCATGATTACGCATGATATGCATCTGATGCTGGAATATACCAACCGCGCCATTGTTGTGGCGGATGGACAGCTGCTGACGATTGATACGCCGGCGAAAGTGCTGACGGATGAAACCATCACGGCTCCGGCATATCTCAAGCAGACATCTCTCTATGAGATGGCGGTCAAATGTGGAATTGAAGATCCTTCCCAGTTCGTGCAGCGGTTTATCAATTACGAAAGGGCGGTGCGGTAATGGCAAAGTTATTGACCTATGAGCAAAAAGATACCTGGATGGACCGGCTGTGTGGTGTCACAAAGCTGATCTATTTTCTGGCATGGTCCATCACAAGCATGCTTACTTATGATACCCGTGTACTCGCCGTGATGCTGGTTCTTAGTCTGATTCTGTTTAAGATTTCAAAAACAGAGTGGAAACAGGTCGGTTCTATTTTTAAGTTCATTATGTTCTTTCTGGTCATCAATGTGCTTGCTATTTTTATTTTTGCACCGGATCAGGGAACAAAAATTTATGGTACAAAGCATGTACTCTGGCAGCTTTCGGCGCATTATCCGATTACCGCTGAGCAGCTGTTTTATGAGCTGAACATTATTTTGAAATATTTTACAATTATCCCGGCGGTGTTCATTTTTGTCGTGACCACCAATCCGTCGGAGTTTGCAGCATCGTTAAATCGTATTGGAATCAGTTACAACATCGGCTATGCGGTGGCAATTGCACTGCGTTATATTCCGGATGTGCAGGATGATTTCCACAAAATTAAAAATGCGCAGGAAGCGCGTGGAATCGAGATGTCTGGAAAAGCGAAGTTGATGAGTCGGATTAAGAGTACAGCCTCTATCATTTTCCCGCTCATTTTTACAAGTATCGGCCGTATTGACACGATCAGTAACGCAATGGAGCTGCGTGGATATGGGAAACACAGAAAGCGTACCTGGTATATGGGAAGAAAGTTACAGCGCAATGATTATCTGTGTATTGCGCTGGTGCTTGGATTTGCCGTGGTTGCACTTGTGATTACCTATCATGATGGCAGCCGGTTTTATAACCCGTTTGTATAAACAGTAGAGATTGCGCAGCTCGTTTTAATAAAATTAGAAAAGGAACTATCGCACCAGCGAATATCGGCGGCACGACAGCTCCTTTTGTTTTCCATGTCTGTTTTAAGCTTCGGTTGAAGCATCTGGTGCAGAGGCTTTAGTCGGGGTTTCGGAAGCATTTTCCGACACGGTCTCAGAAGCTGGTTCCTCAGACGGCTGTTCCGGAGGAATCACCTCGACGTCCTCTTCCTTAACCGGTTCCGGTTTTGGCTTTTCCGGCATTTTCTGTCCACAGGCACTGCAGAATGCAGCATCGGCATCCACGCTTGCACCGCAGGATGGGCAGATCGCTACACCTTTCATCTGGTGAATGCTTTCACGGCATTCCTTAATTCTGGCTTCGGAAGCGGCAATCGCATCCAGCCAGGTTTTTGCATCTTCTTCGGCATCTTCGCGATGTTTTTCCACATACCATTTTCCAATCTGTTCGTATGCAGTATTAATCTTGTGTTCTTCCTCGGAGATATTTAAGTTTAATTTTGCAGTATCTGCCAGATCTTTTGTTTTTTTTATGGTAGTCTGGCTCACATCACTGATCTTTTGTCCTAAGTTGTTTAAAAAAGACATATATTTCACTCCTTTCCTATATCAAAAACCTTATGTTATGAATTATCATAACATGCTGTCTGAAAAACACAAGGAAGTTTACAGATTATTTATGTCTTTTTCTGTTTTTCTTCCGGGACATGCGTGGTGCTTTAACGGATGGTTTTGCAGCCGGAGTATTTTCGCCAGCTGGAGTTTCCACAGTAGCAGATTCCGCCGGTGCCGGAGCTTCCACAGGAGCAGATTCCGCTGATGCCGAAGTTTCCACAGGAGCAGATTCCGCTGGTGACGGAGCTTCGGATGAACCGGTGACAATTTCATTTAACAGCAATGCTTTTGCAAGATTTCCTTCCGCAGAAATTTTCCCACTCTGGTAAGCTTCGAGAATGTCAAGGCTGCCCTGCGCGAGTGCAAGCAGATCAGCAGCTGAAGTTGTGACTAAAATGTCACGGTCGTAATATTCATATGGTTCAACATGAAGCTGTCCGTTTGCAATTTCCAGATACAGGGCACCTTCGGCTTCTCCCTGTATGTTAAATTGGATGGCAAGATGTTCGCTGATTTTGGAAGCATCTTTCTCCTGATAAGTATCTTTTAATTTTGAAACTAATTCCTGATAGGTCATATTCTGTTATTTCTCCCTTCTCCATCTGCTAATTAGATTGGTGATTGCGCAACTCGTTTCTGCGGGCTGTCGTTTTGTCGGGGACATCGTCTGAGCGATTTTGTGTCTGCCTTAGAGGGAAGCTTCGAATAAGCATGCCCACGGTTCTATTTGCGCAGTCACAGAGTGACATATTGAAAATAAAGTAAATATCAAGACAAATGGGGAGTGGGCGTAATAAACGTTTCGAAGATTCCCTCTTAGGCAGACTAGAAATTGCGAACGGTGTCCCCGACAAAACGACAGCCCGCAGAAACGAGTTGCGCACCCACCTGTTTGCTAATTAGAGTATAGCTTTTCTGTTATGCTTGTCAAGCAAACTTTATGAAATTATCATTGCGGGAAGCCGCTAAAAAGCGTACAATAGGGATAACAAAATTTTAAAATAAAGGAAGGGATCAAGATTATGAGAAAAACCAAAACGCACAATGTACTCAGGCGTCTGCTTGCGTTTGTCCTGATTGTTTCACTGCTTCCACTGGGGTATGCGGGCAATGTGATGGCTGCAACAACCGGTACACGGAACGTAAGTATTCAGGTTACATACGGACAGACGGATGCCAGAAATGTCTATGGCATGATCAACAGTATGCGCAGAAATTTATCCGATGCATGGTACTGGGATGCAAACAATTACACGAAGACATATTGTAATAATCTGCAGCCGCTTACTTACGACTATGCACTGGAGCAGGTAGCCATGAAACGTGCAGCAGAGATTGCACTTTCGTATTCACACACCAGACCAAATGGCACAAATTATTATACTGCTTACAGTGAAAACGGTGTCTATGCGGGAGTTTATGCAGAGAATATCGGTGTGAATTATTCTTCAGCATCTGCACTTCACAACGCAATGCGGGAAGACAATGCAAATTATTCCGGACAGGAACAGCGTAGAAATATGTTAAACAGCCAGTTTACAGCTGTCGGAATCGGACATGTATATTACAATGGCTACCATTACTGGGTAGAGGAATTTGCCAACACGGTAACCAGAACATCCTATACAACACCGAACAACCAGACAACAACCGTAACTAATCTTCAGGTTGCAGAGAGCAATATTACTTCTGACCAGATTGTTGTTCCGTCATCTATTGGAACCTATATCCAGATGTCTGTCGGACAGACGAAAGATTTATCCGGATGCTATGAAAACATTAAGGTATCGAATCACTGGCCAGGCAATGCAAACTGTCCGATTGTACAGGGACTGAATATGTATGTATCCAATACTGCGGTTGCCTATATCAGCGGAACAAAACTGATCGCAAATACTGCTGGTTCCACAACACTTACACTGAATCGTCCGGATGGAAGAATTCCCCTGCAGATTCCGGTTCAGGTAACAGGAACCAATAACAGCAATAATACATATTCGTACTATATTCCAAATGCTTCGGTAGGTACAATCGTTGATCAGACATACACCGGATATGATATTCGTCCGTCCGTATCGGTATGGCTGAATGGCGGCTATCTGTACGAGGGAAGAGATTATACACTTTCTTACAGCAACAACCGCAATATCGGTACTGCATCCGTAACAATTAACGGAATCGGAAATTATTATGGAAGCCGGACGGTTTATTTCCGTATCGTAAATCATGGGAACGGAAATACAACGGTTTCATCCAATAACCTTGCAAATGCGGTGATCAGTAAGATTGCAGCACAAAGATATACAGGATCTTCCGTAAAACCGGAAGTTACCGTTACATTAAATAACATTGTTTTAAAAGAAGGTTCGGATTACTATCTGAATTACAGTGACAATGGTGCACCGGGAAAAGCTGCTGTTATGGTAGTGGGAACCGGTAATTATACGGGATCTGCAAAGACAAGCTTTATTATTAAGCCGGAGAAGCCGGTTATCACAAGATTGCGTGCACACGGATCAAAAGTCCGTATCACATGGCTGCCAGGTACTTCCGTTACCGGCTATGAAATCTACCGCTCCAAGGGAGCATATGATTATGGATACAAGAAGATTGCGGCTACAAAAGATGGTGAGATGCAGTCTTATACAAGGGCAAAACTCACCAAAGGAACTTATTATTACAAGATCCGCAGCTATGTTACTGTAGATGGAACAAAGTATTACAGTCCATACAGCAGTGTGAAGTCTGTAAAGATCCGCCGCTAGGATCAAAGCATAATTGAAAATAAGAATTAAAAATGTCGGTAGATATCTGTCAGATATCTACCGACATTTTTGGTATACAAAGTTAAAAGATTTATTTCATCTGTGCGACCCGGTCAAATTCCTCTTCGATTTCTTTGGAAGGTTTTGGTGTCAGCAGACTGACGATTACGATCGCAGCGCAGGCAATCAGGAATGCAGGAAGCAGTTCATAGATGTTCCAGATACCACCGAGCGGGCGGATCAGGTATTTCCAGATAAATACCATGGAACCCCCGCAGACCATACCGGCAAGTGCGCCCCATTTGTTGGTACGTTTCCAGAACAGGGAAAACAGAACAACCGGTCCGAATGCGGCACCGAATCCAGCCCAGGCGAAAGAAACGATGGCAAATACGGAACTGTCCGGATTTCTGGCAATGAATGCGGCAACGACAGAAATTACAAGGAGTGTAATTCTTGCGGCTGCCATGCTTCCGTTTTTGTTGGAAGAATCTTTGCGGAAAGCACCGAGAATGTCGGAAGAAACCGCAGAAGATGCAGCCAGCAGCTGCGAGTCCGAAGTGGACATGGTGGAAGCTAAAATGCCGGCGAGAATCACACCCGCAAGCAGGGCAAATATCACACCGTGCTGGGAGAGCAGGGCGGAAATTTTTACGATAATGGTTTCGGAATTCGATCCGGTCAGCATCTCCAGTGCGCCGACTTTGCTCATGGTATAACCGATCACACCGATAAAGACGGCAACGAACAGGGAGATTACGACCCAGATGGTTGCAACGCGGCGGGACAGTTTCAGTTTTTTCTCATCCTCGATTGCCATAAAGCGGAGCAGGATATGCGGCATACCGAAATATCCAAGTCCCCATGCGGCAGTGGAAACAATGGTCAGGGCACTGTAAGGAGCGGCCTTTCCGGTGTTTACATCATAGGAAAGTGTCATGGAGAGATATCCCGGAAGCTCGGAGGCGTTGTGGATAACGGCACCGATACCGCCAGCAGTTTCTACACCAAAGATCAGAACTACAATCAGAGCAACCGACATGATGATACTCTGGATAAAGTCCGTTGTGGAAGCAGCAAGAAATCCGCCAAGTGTCGTGTATGCCACAATTACGATAGCACTGATGATCATGGCGGTCAGATACTTTACCCCGAATAAGCTGGAAAAAAGTTTTCCGCATGCGGCAAATCCAGAGGCCGTATAAGGAATAAAAAAGATAACAATAAAAATAGCAGCAATGACCTGCAGCATCTTTTTTTCATCGCGATAGCGGTTGCTGAAGAACGATGGGATGGTAATGGAATTGTTGCAGGTGTGCGTATAGCGGCGGATACGTTTGGCAACGATCAGCCAGTTAATGTATGTACCAACAGCAAGTCCGATTGCTGTCCATCCGGCATCTGAAATTCCGGTGAGGTAAGCAACGCCCGGAAGTCCCATCAGAAGCCAGCTGCTCATGTCGGAAGCTTCGGCACTCATCGCGGTTACGAAAGGACCGAGTTTTCTGCCACCCAGATAGAAATCGTCAGTACTGTTGTTTTTCTTGGAACATCGGAAACCAATATAGATCATACCAATAAGGTATACGATAATGGCAATCATGATGCATATTTGTGCAGATGTCATAAATAAATCCTCCTCTTTTGTACGCTTTCACACGCTAATTGTTCATAGTATAGCACAGATGATAATTATACCGCAACCGGGAAATCCTGTTTGACACTATGGGCAATAAGATGATAAACTGTCTTTGTCTATACATGAGAAAAGCAATTCCGTTTGGCCTTCAACATGTGCTTGCCATGTTTGTAGCAAATCTGGCACCCGTACTGATCGTCTGCAGTGCAGCTCTGGTTCGGGGCATGGTATCATCTGCTGGTAGGTGCCCTGACCCTTATCGTGTGCCTGGTGGCAAGATATGTGTTAAAGGGTGTTTATAAGAATCTGAATATTCTGGTGGGACTTATTTTCGGATATATTCTTTCTATTATATTTACGGTTGCAGGGATTGCACCTATGGTGGATTTTTCCGGAATTCAGGAGACCATTGACCAGGTAGGATTTTTCAACATTCCAAAACTTGTGTTTTTTACCAGCCATAAGCCGGTATTTAACCTTGGATCCTTCTTAACCATTGCGATTGTCTTTCTGGTTTCTGCAGCGGAGACAACTGGCGCGACAACTGCTGTGTGTACCGGAGCACTTGGACGTGACCTTAAAATGGAGGAACTTCAGGGCTCACTTGCCGTGGATGGATTTTCCAGTGCAATTTCCGGATGTTTTGGATGCCTGCCACTGACATCGTTCAGCCAGAATGTCGGACTGGTTACGCAGGAGTGTTTGTTGTTTCCCTTCTGCTGAGCCTTCTTTTGCCGAAGAAGAAACAGGCAAATTAAATACACGTTGTTAAGGTAACGTTAAGGTGCAGCGATTTTTAAGATAAGGATTTGGTGTTATGATGATATCATCAAAAAGGAAATGGAGGAATTTGATATGTGGAGTCGCGCACAATTAAAGGGAAGGGCGAAAGCAACATTTAAACGAAATTATTGGAAATGTATTCTGATCAGCCTGTTGCTGACACTGATTGCAGGGGGAAGCGGAGCTGCTTCGGGCAACCTCAGCAGTGCAACCGGTTCCTTACATGGATCGGAGAATCAGGCAGGCAGTTCCTATGATTATGACAGCGGTTATGACAGTGATGATGGTTCACTGCGTGATTTTGAGGCTGGGCTTGAAGAAGGCTTTAAGGACGGACTGAAAGCAGGAAACAGGGGAGTGATGGGCGGTATGGTCGCAGCAGCGATCGCCATCGGCATATTCATAGTTGTTTTTCTGGTGATTTTTGTCCTTATACTTCTGGTTGATGTATTTATCATAAATCCGTTTGAGGTCGGATGCAGGAGATTCTTTATCCGCAACTTAAATGAGCCGGCACAGATTGGGAACATTGGATATGGATTTGACAATAATTACAGGAATGTTGCAAAGACAATGTTTTTCCGTGATTTGTTTACGGTTTTATGGTCATTGCTTTTTATCATTCCGGGTATTGTAAAGGCATATGAATATATGATGATTCCGTACCTTCTGGCAGATAACCCGCAGATGACCAAAGAGCAGGCATTTGCGGAAAGCAAGCGTATGATGCAGGGACAGAAATGGAAAGCATTTGTTTTGGATCTGTCCTTTATCGGATGGTACATTTTATCCGGACTGACACTTGGAATTCTTGCAATTTTTTATGTGTCACCATATGTGAATGCAACACATGCCGCACTGTATGAGGCACTGTGCTATGCAAACCCGGCTGGTTCAAACGGATTTACACAGCAGGCGGATCCGGTGAATTCACCTTTCCGGCAGGAGAATGTATGAATTATACGATTTTAATTGCAGATGATGAGCCGGAGATACGAACGCTTCTCCGGCTGTATCTGGAAAATGAAAATTATCAGATTATTGAGGCAGAAAACGGGAAGCAGGCACTGGAACTGCTAAAGAAAGAACATGTGGATCTGTGTCTGCTGGATATTATGATGCCGGAGATGGACGGATACCATGTGTTGCAGGAATTACGTAAAACAAGCAATATTCCCGTTATGATACTTTCGGCAAAGGATGCGGATTCCGAGAAGATTCTGGGGTTAAATCTCGGGGCAGATGATTATCTGGCAAAACCGTTCAATCCTTTGGAGGCAGTAGCACGTGTCAATTCAAATATCCGTCGGTTTTATGCGCTGGGGACAGCGGAACTGTCATCCGGTATACTGACCGTTCGGGATCTGGAACTGGATCCGGAAGGCTGCGTACTCAAAAAAAATGGAGAACCGATTGAACTGACTTCGGTAGAGTACCGGATCATGGAGTTATTTATGAAGCATCCGGGAAAAGTGTTTACCAAACAACAGATTTATGAACAGGGATGGGGTGACACTTATGTGGTTGCAGACAATAATATTATGGTCTGCATCAGCAAGCTGAGGGCAAAACTTGATGAAGACCCGGCAGCTTATATTCGAACCATCCGCGGATTGGGCTATCGGCTGGAGAAATAGCAATGCGTGATTTACAGGCATTTTTGATCAAACGGTTTATTTATATCCTTGTACTGGTGACAGTTGCACAGTCGCTGATCAGTTTTTTGATCAGCCAGGCGGTTATGCCTGTGGTGATGAAAGTTTTTTTCCCGGATTACCAGAGGCAGTCATCCGTTGGAAAGACGGATCTGTTTATTTTTATCATATGTGTTCTGTTATTGCTGATAGTAAATGCCGTCCGGATGCTTTTGCCATCACCGCTGCAGGGAATGATGCAGTGGACAGGGGAAAGGTTACAGGACTGGCTGGGCAATGCACTTCCGGCGACAAGGAGTTCCGTCGTCGTACAGGAGATGGAAGGATGGAAAGCCATCCTGCTGTTTGTGGTTCTTCTGCTGTTAATGGTGTGTATGCTGCTTCCTTATATTTTGGGTGCGATAACGTTCGCGCGGATTGTGATGGCGGAGTTTCATCAGATCCAGGAGGAGCGCGAACAGCAGCAGAGAGAGTTTGACCGCAAGCGGAATCTGATGCTTTCCGATATCGCACATGATCTTCGGACACCGGTCACGACTGTATCCGGTTACGCAAAAGCATTGGCGGATCATATGGTACAGGAACCGGAAAAACAGCAGGAATATCTGAACGCCATCCAGAATAAATCGGTTCGGATCGGAAATCTGATCAATTTGCTGTTTGAATATGTAAAACTGGATAGTGAAGGGTTTGCATTAAATGGAAAAACGCTTGATTTGTGTGAACTTCTCAGAGAAAATGCGGCAATGCTGTATGCAGAGATGGAAGAAAACGGAATGACACTGACAGCAGATATTCCGGAGGAAACGATACCGGTCTGGGCGGATGAACTTCAGTTATCCCGTGTAGTGACAAACCTTCTGACAAATGCCATGCAGCACAATCCAAAGGGAACAAGAATCGGACTGTTTGCTTATAGGGAGCTGGAGCGGATTTATGTATTGGTGGCAGACAGCGGAATTCTGATTCCAGAGGAACAGGCGCAGCATTTGTTTGATCCTTTTACGCGTGGGGACAAAGCGCGGGTAAGCGATGGGAGAAACGGACTTGGACTTTCCATCGTGTCAAAAATCGTGCAGATGCACGGATGGGACTTAAAACTGGTGCAACAGCCACAGATTCAGCATTATGCAAAAGCAGCCGGATTTGCAAAAGCATTTGTGATCCGGATGGAAAATGCCGGTATGTATTCTGTGCATCCGCTAAAATAAAAAAGTGGCAGAAAAGAGGGAGAGTCTATGATAATTATAAGAGCGATGGATCCGTATGAATTGCTTTGGATAGTACTTTTGATTGTGTTTGTTCTGGGAGAACTTGCAACAATCGGACTAACGTGCATATGGTTTGCCGCAGGTGCACTTGCGGCACTGGTTATGGCAATGGCAGGGGTAAATCCGGTGGTGCAGTTTTTGGTATTCTTAGTGGTATCCATTCTTTTGCTTGCTGCGACAAGACCGTGGGCGCGTAAATATGTAAATGCCAAAATGCAAAGAACAAACGCGGATAGCCTGATTGGAGAAAATATACGGATTTCCGAGCGCGTCAGTAATATGGATCAGACCGGGATGGCAGTTGTTCATGGACAGGAGTGGACGGTGCGTACCCGTAATGATAATGAGATCATTGAACCGGGAGAAGAAGCAAAAATTCTGGCAATCAGTGGTGTCAAACTTATAGTAGAAAAGGTATAGGTAAAGGAGGAAAAAGTTATGCCTGTTGTAATTCTCATTGTAGTGATCATTGCATTGGTCGTTATTGTGAACTGTGTGAAAATTGTTCCACAGGCGCATGCGGTAGTTGTGGAGAGACTTGGAGGGTATCTTACCACATGGTCGGTAGGGCTGCATTTTAAGGTGCCGTTTATTGACCGTATTGCAAAAAGGGTATTGTTGAAGGAACAGGTGGTCGATTTCCCACCACAGCCGGTAATCACAAAAGATAACGTAACAATGCAGATTGATACGGTTGTATATTTTCAGATCACGGATCCAAAGCTGTATGCATACGGTGTGGAAAATCCAATCATGGCAATTGAAAATCTGACTGCTACGACGCTTCGTAATATCATTGGTGATCTGGAACTGGATGAGACACTGACATCGCGTGAGACCATCAACACAAAGATGCGTGCAACGCTGGATGTGGCAACAGATCCGTGGGGTATCAAAGTAAATCGTGTGGAGTTAAAGAACATTATTCCGCCAAAGGCAATTCAGGATGCCATGGAGAAACAGATGAAGGCAGAGCGCGAGCGGCGTGAAGCCATTCTGCGTGCAGAAGGTGAGAAAAAATCTACAATTCTGGTTGCAGAAGGAAATAAGGAGTCTGCAATTCTCGATGCAGAGGCTGAAAAACAGGCTGCAATCCTGCGTGCCGAGGCACAGAAGGAAGCAACCATCAAGGAAGCCGAAGGTCAGGCAGAGGCTACATTAAAGATCCAGCAGGCCAATGCAGATGGTCTCCGTATGCTCAAAGAAGCTGCTCCGGATAATGCGGTACTTCAGATTAAGAGTCTGGAGGCATTTGCCAAGGCAGCAGACGGTCAGGCAACCAAGATTATTATCCCATCGGATATTCAGGGGATTGCAGGACTGAGCAAATCCATTGTGGAAATTGCAAAAGAAAACGGATAACACAGATACATCTGTGATGCATTGGACGAAACTGCTCCATGAAAATGGGGCAGTTTTTGTTATCTCAGTAAGGTCTTTATTTTGCACAGGGAAAATGTTATACTATAAATTATTGATGTGGGGGTATATTCCACAGTTGGGCGATGATGTGGAAAGAACAGGAGCGTAAATGAAATCAAAGGTTCGGTTTAAGGGAAAACTGAGATCGTATCTCTGCTGGCCATTGTGGCTGACGATCCCGATGACACTCGCAGATGTGGGGCTTTATTTTTACGATGTGACGGCAGGCTTTTTGCTGACGGTATTTATTGCTATCTATTTTGTACTGGAACTGGGATTATATTATAATACCAGACCGCGGCTTGCAAATGAGATTATCAATTTTGCCACACAGTATGCAACGGTACAGAAAAAACTTTTGAATGAGTTTGAAATTCCATATGCGCTGTTGGACTATACAGGAAAAATTCTTTGGGTGAATGAACGCTTTTCCGAGCTGACGGGAGTGGGGAGAAACTATCATAAATCAATTACAACCCTTTTTTCCAATATTACCCGTGAGTTTCTTCAGAAACACGAAGATGCACAGAATATTACGATTGAAAAAAAGGAGCGCATTTTCCGGATTTCCCTGAATCGTATTTATTTTGACGATATCATGGAGGAGAGCAAGGAAATTGACGTGAAGGATTCCGATGAATTCCTGACGGCACTGTATCTGTTTGATGAGACCGAACTGCAGCATTGCAAGCAGGAAAATCTGGATCAGAAGCAGGTATCGGCACTTGTTTATATTGATAACTATGACGAAGCACTTGACAGTATCGAGGATGTGAAGCGTTCGCTTCTGATTGCGCTTGTCGATCGAAAAGTGAACCAGTATTTCTCAAAGATGGACGCGCTTGTCCGCAAAATCGAAAAAGACAAGTATTTTGTAGTATTTAAGTATAAATATTTACAGAAGCTTATGGATGACCGGTTCAGTGTACTTGAAGATGTCAAGACGGTCAAAGTTGGCAATGAGATGGCGGTTACGCTGAGTATCGGTGTCGGGATCAAGGGGACTTCTTACAACGAGAACTATGAGCAGGCACGTGCGGCAATTGATCTGGCACTCGGACGAGGTGGGGATCAGGTCGTTGTCAAAAATGGTGAGGACATTGCATATTTTGGAGGCAAGGCAAAACAGGTGGAGCGCAACACCCGTGTGAAAGCGAGAGTTAAGGCACATGCGCTGCATGAAATTATTGAGAGCCGTGAGAACGTGATTATCATGGGGCACAGCCTGACAGATGTCGATTCCCTTGGTGCAGGGATTGGAATTTTTTGTGCAGCCCGTGTGCTTGGAAAAAAGGCACAGATCGTGATCAATGAGCCAACAACTTCCATCCGGCCGCTTATGGAATGTTTTACTCCGGAAAAAGGATATCCGGAAGACATGTTTATCAATAGTGAGATTGCGATTGAAGAGGTAAGCCGCAATTCCCTTGTTATGGTGGTGGACACGAACCGTCCAAGTTATACGGAATGCCCGGAACTGCTTACGCGTACCGATACAATTGTTGTATTTGACCATCACCGTCAGGGCAGTGAAGTGATTGAAAATCCGCTGCTGTCCTATATTGAGCCATACGCATCTTCTGCCTGTGAGATGGTAGCAGAAGTTTTACAGTATTTCCAGGAAGGATTTAAGCTTTCTCCGGCAGAGGCAGACTGCATTTATGCAGGTATTTTGATTGATACCAATAACTTTATGACCAAAACAGGTGTCCGTACATTTGAGGCGGCAGCATATCTCAGACGCTCCGGGGCAGAAGTGACCCGTGTGCGTAAAATGCTGCGAAATGATATGGCATGCTACAAAGCCCGTGCGGAGGCAGTGCGTCATGCGGAAGTATACCGCGGTGCATTTGCAATTTCTGTCTGTCCGAGTGAGGACGTGGAAAGTCCAACGATTGTCGGCGCGCAGGCAGCAAATGAGCTGCTCAATATTATAGGAATCAAGGCATCTTTTGTGCTGACAGAGTACGCAGGAAAAATATACATCAGCTCACGTTCTATTGATGAAATTAATGTACAGTTAATCATGGAACGAATGGGTGGCGGCGGTCATTTGAATGTGGCTGGTGCACAGTTGACGGGATGTACGATTTCCGAGGCAAAACATGCCATTATGCGGACCATTGATGAAATGCTTGAAGAAGGAGATATACAGGAATGAAAGTAATTTTATTACAGGATGTGAAAGCTCTTGGGAAAAAGGGCGAAATCGTAAATGTGAGTGACGGTTATGCACGCAATGCAATTCTGCCGAAGAAACTTGGAGTAGAGGCAACGACAAAGAATCTGAATGACCTCAAATTGCAGAATCAGCATGCAGACAAAGTGGCAGCTGAAAATTTAGAGCACGCAAAGGAACTGGCGGAAGAGATCGGAACAAAGAAAGTTGTTGTAAAGATCAAATCCGGTGAGGGCGGACGTATTTTCGGGTCTGTTTCCACCAAGGAAATTGCACAGGCTGCAAAAGAGCAGGCAGGGCTGGATCTGGATAAAAAGAAGATGCAGCTGGGCGAATCCATCAAGGCTCTTGGAACTTATGAGATTCCGGTGAAGCTTCATCCAAAGGTAACCGCAACACTGCGTGTTCAGGTTGTTGAGGAATAGGAGGAAGTTCGCTTGGAAGAAACGCTGATCAAGCGGGTGATGCCGAACAGTCTGGAAGCCGAGCAGTCGGTCATTGGTTCCATGATCATGGATCAGGATGCCATTGTCACAGCCATGGAGATCCTTCTGCAGGAAGATTTTTATCACAAGCAGTATGGAATTCTCTTTGATGCGATGATCGAATTGTACAGCAGCGGACAGCCGGTGGATCTGGTTACACTGCAGAATAAACTCAAGGAAAAGGATGTACCACAGGAAGTCTCCAGTCTGGAATTCGTTGGAGAATTGGTGCGTGCGGTTCCGACATCCGCGAATGTCAAATATTATTGTAATATTGTAAAAGAAAATTCCATGAAGCGGAAACTCATCCGGGTCACGGAAGAGATAGAGAATGAGTGCTATGCGGGCAAAGAATCGCTCGAAAGTGTTCTGGATAAGACCGAACATGATATTTTTGCATTGTTGTCAAGCCGTACCGGTGGAGACTATGTGCCGATTCGTCAGGTTGTCATGAACGCACTGGAAAAGATTGAAAAAGCGTCACAGCAGGACGGAAATGTTACGGGAATACCGACAGGGTTTATTGATTTGGATTACCGGACAGCAGGATTACAGCCATCGGATCTGGTATTGATTGCAGCCCGTCCGTCTATGGGAAAGACAGCGTTTGTTTTAAACATTGCACAGTATGTGGCATTTCATGAAAACATGTGCACGGCGATATTTTCATTGGAAATGTCGAAGGAGCAGCTGGTAAACCGACTGTTCTCCCTGGAATCCCGTGTAGATGCACAGGCACTTCGTACCGGTAATCTGTCGGATGCTGACTGGGCGAAACTCGTCGAAGGAGCCGGAATCATAGGGGATTCCGAACTGATCATTGATGATACGCCAGGAATTAGTATTTCCGAGATGCGCAGTAAATGTCGTAAATATAAGCTGGAGCATGATCTGAAACTTATCATCATTGACTATCTGCAGTTGATGTCTGGGTCCGGCAGGAGTACAGACAGCCGGCAGCAGGAGATTTCGGACATCTCCCGTTCCCTGAAAGCACTTGCCCGTGAACTGAATGTACCGGTGCTTGCTTTGTCCCAGCTTTCCCGTGCAGTAGAGCAGAGACCGGATCATCGTCCGATGCTCTCCGATCTGCGAGAATCCGGTGCGATCGAGCAGGATGCCGATGTCGTGATGTTTATTTATCGTGATGATTATTATAACAAGGATACGGAACTGAAAGGAATTTCAGAAATCATTATCGCCAAACAGCGTAATGGTCCGATCGGTACGGTGAACCTCGCATGGCTGCCGGAATACACGAAGTTTGCAAATCTGGAACGATAAAATTTTTCTTATGATCATGCATCAAATTAAATACATTTGCCGAAATGCTTGCGCTTTGGACGGGTTTGTACTAGAATACCATTAAGCCAATAAGGCAATAATGATCATTATTCATAAGGAGGATTTTATTATGGCATACGTTATTTCTGATTCATGCGTTAGCTGTGGTACATGTGCAGGCGAGTGTCCTGTAGGAGCAATCTCTGCAGGTGCTTCCCAGTACGAGATCGATGCAAATAGTTGTGTTGATTGTGGTACATGTGCTGGTGTTTGCCCAACTGGAGCAATCTCTCAGGGCTAATCACATAATAAAACGAAACGAAGAGCTGTCTCTTAAACCACGGAGGCAGCTCTTTTTCGATTATAGAAAGAGAGGAATAACATGGCTACATTAGGAAATCCTAAGAATACGATTGCAGTATTGCAGAAATACCAGTTTAATTTTCAGAAAAAATTTGGACAGAATTTTTTGATTGATACAGGAATTTTAGAGGAAATTATAGAAGCTGCGCAGATCACAAAGGATGATTTTGTGCTGGAAATCGGTCCGGGAATCGGAACCATGACACAATATCTCTGTGAGGCGGCACGCGCGGTAGTGGCAGTGGAAATAGATACCAATCTGATTCCGATTCTAAAAGATACGCTTGCGGAATATAATAATGTGGATGTATTGAATGAAGATATTTTAAAAGTAAATATTTCAAAACTTGCGGAAGAAAAAAATAACGGGAAACCGATCAAGGTCGTTGCAAATCTTCCGTATTACATTACGACTCCGATCATCATGGGATTGTTTGAAAGCCATGTGCCGATCGACAGTATCACGATCATGGTACAGAAAGAAGTAGCGGATCGTATGCAGGAAGGACCGGGAAGCAAGGAATATGGCGCACTTTCCCTGGCGGTGCAATATTACGCAAAACCGGAAATCGTAGTCAATGTTCCGCCAAGCTGTTTTATGCCGCAGCCGAAAGTCGGCAGTGCCGTGATCCGTCTGACACGACACAGTGAACCGCCGGTTACCGTAAAAAGTGAAAAACTGCTGTTTCAGGTGATCCGGGCATCGTTCAATCAGCGCAGGAAAACACTGGCAAACGGGCTTGCCAATTATGGTGCATTCGGTCTTCCGAAAGAAGAACTGCAGGCATGTATTGAGGAACTTGGCGTACCGGTTAATATTCGTGGAGAGGCACTTTCTTTAGAGCAGTTTGCACAGCTCTCCAATATTATTTATGATCACAGGAGTGCTGTATAAAAACAGCGCGGGCAGTCCATACTATCATCAAAGACCATAAAACGAAATGATGATGGAGGTAAGCCAAATGAGAAAACAACAGTATATAGCCACTGTCGCGTGTCTGGTAGCGGGAGTGATTGGATTTGTCAGTGTATATGCCACGGATAAAGGAAAAGAACGCAGGGAAGCAGAACAGGAAATTGCGGCACAGACCCAGCAGGAGGCACCGGCTTCCTATGAAGTGAAATCGGAAATAAGTGTGGAAGATGCAACGAAAAAAGCGGAAGAACAGGCGTTAAAGCTGGCAGAGCAGGAAAAAATAAAACAGGAAGAAACACAGCAGGAGGAAGAGAAGAAACAGGACGAAGAAAAAACAGTAGAGACAGCAGCCACCGTGACACAGCATTTTGACAAGAGTTCTGCGGTCTGGCCAATTGAGGGAGATGTTCTGCTGGATTACAGCATGGATTCCACCATTTATTTTCCAACGTTAGAGCAGTATCGCTGCAATCCGGCCATGGTGATCAGTGGCAATGTCAATGATAAAGTGTTTGCAATGGCAACGGGAAAAATCACAGATATTCAGGAAAATGAAGAAACCGGATGTACGGTGATACAGGATCTGGGTGACGGATATGCTGCGGTTTACGGACAGTTGAAGGAACTGAATTTTGCAAAAGGGGATACGCCGGAAGCTGGTCAGGTGCTGGGATATGTCAGTGAGCCGACAAAATATTATACAACAGAAGGCAGCAATGTATATTTTCAGTTAAAGAAAGACGGAAAAGCTGTGGACCCGAAAGAGTATCTTCCGCAGATGGCGATGGATACGCTGGATTGACATTCATAGTTTTTTCTAATACAATAAAATGTAAACGGTTTTGGAGCTTTATGCGAAAAAACCGTACATAATCAAGAGGTATCTCAGCTTAAGAGGGATAAAATATGGAATTTAACCAGTACAATACAACCATACAACAGTGGATTCATACAGTTCTGGAAAATCGGGAAACCAATGCGGACGTGGTGTTGGAATGCTGTCGGGATATCATAGCGTATGGACGGGAAACAGATGATCCAAAGCTGATAGGATTTGGCTGCTTTTATGGTGGAGAAATCTATTATGGATTAAATGACGGAGAGCATTTTTTCCATATGATGACAGAGGCACTGACGTATCTGGATCGTGCAGAGGAATGGGAACTTGTGGTGCGTTGTTACAATTATCTGGGAATCGCATCCATGAGCAGAGGAAATCCATCAATTGCACTTGATTATTATATGAACGGTCTTAAGGACAGTGATACATATGATCTTCCGATGCAAAAGGTTATGATTCTGATCAATATGGGGTTATTGTATCTGGAGTGCGAGCATTATGTGGATTCCGAGAACTCTTTATTAGAAGCTTATCAGGTTTTACAGACGAGACAGCAGGATGAAAAGTATAATTTTTATATGTATGTGTTTTATGGAAATATGGCAGAATGTCTGATTCTGCAAAACCGTCTGGAGGAAGCAAAACCGTATCTGGAGTATCTACATAAAGAAGGCTGGGAACAGGCTGCTCTTATAGACCGGTTGTTTATCGCCTGTGTGGATGTGATTTATTATCACAAGATGGGAGATGTACAGAAGCGGAATGAGAGCATTCAGATGATCCATCAGAAACTCCCGGATAATCTGACGGTGCTGGACTTTTTCTCAGATTATTACCGCTGCTGTCTGGTACTGTTGGAGACAGATCAGGATGAATCGTTCTGGCGTATCATTGAAGTAATCGAACCGCAGGTGGTGAATTTTAAGATCATTAATCTGCATCTGAAAGTTCTGTCCCTGAAGATGAAGTATTACCGCAAGCATAATCAGAATGCAGAATATCTGCAGGCTGCCGGGCTTTACTATGAATTGTCTGAGAGGAACGAAGCAGTGACGCGCAACATGCTTTCGAGTGTGATTACGTTGCGCAAAAATCTGGAAAATATGCGCAAAGCCAGAATGAAGGCGGAACGAAAGAATCTTGTATTACAGGAGCGTTCCGAGCAGGATCCGCTGACGCGTATGGCAAACCGGTTCCGTCTGAATGATTATGCAGAAGAGGTGTTTGCCTATTCGCAGGAGAATGATATTCCGGTTGCGATGGAAATACTCGATATTGATTATTTTAAGGAATATAATGATAATTACGGACATCAGGAAGGAGACCGGTGTCTGGTAAGTATCGCAAATACAATCCGTAATCTGGTGGAGGAAGCGGAAGGATTCTGTGCACGGTATGGAGGGGATGAGTTTGTCATTATCTATGCGAATGTGACATGGGAACAGGCCGTTTCCTATGCAGAGGAGCTGCGCAGACGTGTACTTGCACTGGAAATGGAGCACCGGTTTTCCAAGGCACTTCCGGTAGTGACGATTTCGCAGGGAGTCTGTTGGGGAATCCCGCGCAAGGGAAACCGCAGCTGGGATTTTTTGCATGCAGCAGATAATATGCTTTACCGGGTGAAGAAATTCAGCCGGAACAATTATTGTGTAGGGGGGCTTGATGAAACTGAAGACGTGACCATGGGAACCACATTGTAACGGCATGGCAGTCGAAACCTGGCAAAAAGAAAAGGATGAAAATGGAAACAGTTAAATTTGAAGAATTAGGGTTATATCCGCAGCTTCTGCGGGCAATCAAAGAGATGGGATTTGAAGAGGCAACACCTATCCAGTCACAGGCGATTCCGGTTGTGATGAGTGGGGTAGATGTGATTGGTCAGGCACAGACCGGGACCGGAAAGACGGCTTCTTTCGGAATCCCTCTTTTGATGAAAGTGGACCCTAATAATAAAAAAACGCAGGCAATCGTACTTTCTCCGACAAGAGAACTGGCCATCCAGAGTGCGGAAGAAATCCGGAAACTTGCAAAATATATGCATGGGATCAAAGTGCTTCCCATTTATGGAGGGCAGGATATTTCCCGTCAGATCAAGGCATTAAAAGGTGGGGCAACCATCATCATCGGAACACCGGGGCGTGTGATGGATCATCTGCGCCGCAAAACCATTCGCTGTGATTATATTAACACGATTGTGCTGGATGAAGCGGATGAGATGCTTAATATGGGATTCCGCAAGGATATAGAAACAATTTTATCCTATATCCCGGATGAAGACCGGCAGACCGTACTTTTTTCGGCAACTATGCCAAAGCCGATTCTGGAAATCACAAGAAAATTCCAGCATGATGCGACTACGATCAAGGTGACGAAGAAAGAACTGACGGTTCCGAATATTGACCAGTATTACTATGATGTGCGCAGAAATGATAAGATGGAAGTGCTGACACGTCTGCTGGATTACTATAATCCGAAGCTTTCACTGGTATTTTGTAATACCAAGCGTATGGTGGATGAACTGGCATCGGAGTTACAGGGACGCGGCTATGCAGCCGAGGGAATTCATGGCGATATGAAACAGGTGCAGCGTGACCGAGTGATGAAAAAATTCCGAAATGGGAAAACAGATATCCTGATTGCAACCGATGTCGCAGCGCGTGGAATTGATGTGGATGATGTTGAAGCGGTATTCAACTATGATCTGCCACAGGACAATGAATATTATGTGCACCGGATCGGAAGAACCGGACGCGCTGGCCGTACCGGAAAAGCGTTTAATTTCGTTAAGGGCAAGGAAGTATACAAACTCAAAGAGATCCAGCGCTATTGCAAGACAAAGATCAAGGCGCAGCCAATCCCATCTTCGGATGATGTGGCAGCGATCAAGGCGGATAAGATTCTTGACGGCATCGGACAGATTATCGAGGACGGAGATCTGCGCGATATGATTGAGCTGATTGAGCAGCAGGTGAACAACTCTGATTATACAGCGATGGATATTGCAGCTGCGTTTTTAAAACAGGCAATCGGCGGAGTGGAATTATCAAAGGAGGATCACGAATTTGATGATGCATTAGCAGGAGATACCGGAGCCGAGGAAGGGATGGTACGTCTGTTCATTAACATCGGAAAGAGCCAGCGGATCCGCCCAGGGGATATTCTTGGGGCTGTAGCCGGAGAGGCAAAGATTCCGGGCAAACTTGTGGGGGCAATTGACATGTATGATAATTACACATTTGTCGAGGTGCCGCAGGAGTATGGAAAAGATGTATTAAAAGCCATGAAAAATGTAAAGATCAAAGGAAAGTCGGTCAACGTGGAGCCGGCAAATGCACGATAGAGGATAAGACCGTTTTGGGGGGATGTTTACTATGGGGGAGGAAAGTATCCGTGTTCTGATTGTCGATGACGAATTTATCATGCGGCAGGGACTGCGCTATATGATACATTGGGAAGAAGAGGGATTTACCATCGTCGGGGAAGCTGCAAATGGTAAAGATGCCATGGATCAGATCGAAAAGCTTCAGCCACAGATTGTTCTCAGCGACATTGTAATGCCGCTGATGGACGGTGTCGATTTTACGGTGGCGGTACATCACCGCTATCCGCACGTCCAGATGATCATTCTCAGTGGATACGATAATTTTGAATATGTAAAGCAGACGCTCATGCAGGGGGTGGTGGATTATATCTTAAAGCCAACCCTCACACCGCATGAGCTTCTTGGCGTGCTTCAAAAAGCGGCAGCGCGGATTCCCGGCTGGCATCCGGATCATGCAATGACCGGGGAAACCGCGGAGGAACTGCTCAAAGAGTTGTTGCTCGGGGAAACAAAAACAGGAGAAGAACTGCAAAAGGTATTTGCCGCATCCTATTACTGCATGTATGCGGTTACGATTGCGCATGGGAGTGAACGGGCGGCAGAAACAGCAGAACTTCTATGCGAAAAAATACAGCGTGCCAAAAATGAATTTTCCGGAGTACAAAGCTGTGTTGCTTTGATGAAAAAGGAACAGATCTGTGTATTGTTTGGTTATGAAATGTCCCAGCGGAGTATGCTTCGGATTAAGCTGGAAAAATTAAATGGCGAGATTGGACTGATGTGTGAAGACACAATCGGTATTATCAGTACCCCATGCCAGAGTATGGGACAGCTGCGTGAAATTTATCAACGGGAGCTGGCACGTGGCGCAGATCTGTCCTTTTACTATCCGGGGAAAAAGCTGTTTGTCATGGAAAATGAAAAAGACCGCATTGGCGGAACGATAGAACGCTTTGATTTTACCCGTTATAACCGTTTGCTGCTCGGAGGACAATACCGGCAGGCGGCTGATCAGTTACTCGGATATAACCATGCGCTTTGTGAAAGCAGGGCAGATGTTTACCGGATGAAAAACCAGATCAAAAATATGTTTATGGTGTTTTTGGATATGCTGCAGCTGGAAGAAGACGAAAAATTACGGGTACAGGAACACTTCCTGTGGGAAGTGGATGCGGCAGGGGAACGTCTGTCTTATGAACAAACGGTTGCGCGAATCGCTTCGGAAGTAGCGGATATTTCTGCAAAACAGAATACGAAGGAAGATGCAAGAATGGATCAGATTCTTACATATATGGAACAGCATTATACAGAAGATTTGAAACTGGAAGATCTTGGGGAGAAGTTTGGTTTCAGCTATAACTATCTGTCGGCGTATTTTAACCAGCAGATGAACGAGGGCTTCAATGATTACCTGAACCGTGTGCGCATTCACAAAGCCTGCGAAATCCTGCAGGATCTTACAGTTCCGGTAGCGCAGGTCAGCGCACTGGTCGGTTATTCGGGACACAGTTATTTCTGCCGCGTATTCAAAAAATATACGGGAAAGACACCATCGGAATGGAGGAGGGACAGCATTGAAAAATAGTCTGGCGGGAAGAATACTTGCGATGGTGCTGCTTGGAATCAGCCTGATTGCCGTGATTGTGAGTACGGTCGTACTATCCATGTCGCGTAAAGTGTTTACGGAGACATACGGGCAGTCACAGGAAAAGGTTTTTTCCCAGGTAGAAAACGAACTGAATGATTTTCATACAAGTTTACGGAAAATGACGGATGCGATTGATTCAAGCTGGGCATTCCGTTTATTTCTGGATTCCCAGGAAAAGAGTGATAATACGCAGGTATTCCAGAATATTTATCAGATGGAGCAGGATTTAAATGCTGCCAACGCAACGGATATTGACCGCCTGAGTATTCTCGTGGTGGGAATGAACGGTGTTAATTATCTGTCCCGGACAGAGACGGTTGTACTTTCCAACGATCAGATTTTAACAAGTGCTCCTGTTGTGCGCGCGCTGAAAGAACCGGATAGTATCCATTATACGTATTCCCATGGAGCGTATACGATGACGAGCCGTTACAGTGATGTGATCATTGCATCCAAAGCTTTGTATCTTCCGGAAAGCCAGAAAACGTATGGAGTAGTTCTGGTGACACTCGCAATGGATGATATACGCCGGTTTTATGATTATTTTACGTCTGAGCACACAAGCTGGTATCTGGTAGATGCTGATGGAACCCTCATGTGTGCAGACAAAAGCAGAAATATCGGAAAGAAGCTTGAGGAAGACTGGTATAAAAATATTGCCAAAAAACCAGATGGAAGATACCAGATTACAGGATCGGGGAAAACGTATACGGTGCTCAGCCAGAATCTGTCTTATCTGGGCTGTCATATGTATGGTGTGATTGATAATGAGATGGCGATTCAGGATCTGTATAATATGCCGTTGCTGATTCTGATTTGTGCGGTGACCGCGGGGTTTATCATGCTTCTTTGCCTGTTTTATCTTCAAAAAACACTGCATCCGTTGTCAAATCTGGTCAGCAAAATGGCAATCAGCCGGAGAAAAGAGTTCCGTGAGTATATTCCGGTAGAAGGAACCTGTGAAGTGCAGCAGCTTGCCAGTACCTACAATGAAATGCTCGATGACATTCAAAATTATATCGGGGAACTGCTTGATACCCAGCGGGCGCAGCGCAAGGCGGAGATTAAGGCATTGCAGATGCAGATCAATCCCCATTATATTTACAATACACTTGCAAGCATTAAGTGGCTTGTGTATCAGAATGATACCGAAAAAACAACGCGCACGATTGATGCATTTATCAGCTTGTTGCGCAATACGATCAGCAACACGGAGGAAATGGTTTCTGTGGAACAGGAGCTGGTCAACATTGAAAATTATATTCTGATTAATCATACGCGGTACGGAGATCAGATTCGTGTGGAATATGAGATTCAGCCGGATTGTTATAACTGTAATCTGCCCAAACTGGTGTTGCAGCCATTTGTGGAGAATGCATTTTTTCACGGATTTCCTTCCGGGGAACAGGGAACCATCTGTGTGCGTATGCGGCGTGTGATGCTCGATGAGACGGAGGAAGTGCTGGAGGTTCAGGTAGCGGATGACGGAGTGGGCATGGAAACCGGAGATCCGAAAAAGATTGTGAAAAACCGGAAAGAACATTTTTCTGGAATCGGGGTGCAGAATGTGCAGGAGAGGCTTGCGCTGATTTACGGGAAACGGGAGGAACCGGATTTTTACATTCATATTGACAGCGTGCCGGGGCAGGGAACTACTGTGCGCATCCGCATTCCCAGTGCATCATAGGGAGGGCGTGTTTCGACAGACGGACGCAAGCCGCGCCGCTGTCGAAATCAGGATTTCATATGAAAAGGAGAAGCTATGAGAAAGAAAGTTACAGCCGTAGTGCTGCTTATAATCATATTTGGTCTGTCTGCCTGTGGCAGCAGAACACAGGTTACTTCCGAGTCTTTGGAGAAGAAGGACGACAGTATCCAGATATGGGCATGGGATGATACCTTCAATGCCAAGGCAGCACAGCTTGCAGCAGAGTGTTACCGGAAAAAACATCCACAGGCACCGCAGATCGAAGTGACAACCAAGGAGCGGGAGGAGATCCTCTCCGATGTGAAACTGCTGTTGTCCTCACAGGTGTACGATCAGCTGCCAGATGTGATCATGATCGAAGATTATGATGTACAGGATGTATTGCAAAATTATGAGGACGAGTTCGTTGCGCTGGATGAGCGGGTGGATTATGACAAGTATGTAGATTATAAGCGGAAACTGGTGGAACACGATGGAAAGTCCTATGGAATTCCGTTTGACTGCGGGACAGCAGCACTGTTTTACCGGCTGGATATTTTACAACAGGCGGGATTTAACGAAGCGGATATGCAGAATCTGACCTGGTCGCGTTATATGGAAATCGGGCAGCAGGTGTATGAAAAGACTGGAGTTCCCATGTTGACGCTTGATCCGACGGATCTGCCGCTGGTGCGTATCATCATGCAAAGCTGTGGCCGCTGGTATGTCGCGCAGGATGGAGTGACAGCGGATATCCAGCAGAATGAGGCATTGCGGCAGGCGCTTGATATCTATACAGAACTTTTGGAGAAAAATCTTGGAATGAGCGTCAATGGCTGGAATGAATTTATCAGTGCATTTCAGAATGGAGAAGTGGCTTCTGTCATCAGTGGTGGATGGGTGCTTTCTTCTATTAAAGAAAATCAGGCACAGTCCGGGCTGTGGCGTGTGACCCGTATTCCACTGGTGGAGAACAATCAAGATGCAGTTCCGGCATCAAACGTGGGTGGAAGTGCCTGGTATATTTTAAAAAATTCCGCACATGCGGCGGTGGCGGCAGATTTTATGACAGAAATGTTTGCGGAAGATGCGGAGTTTATGAACACACTTGTGGAACAGATCGGTATTATGCCATCGCTGAAAGATCTGTCGGTGCTTGAAAGTTATCGCAATACGGATGCTTTTTTTGGCGGACAGAGCGTTACGCGTTTACTTAACGGTTTTGCATCCGTAGTGCCCACGGTCAATTATGGCAGCAAGACATATGAAATAGAGGATATTTTAGAGTCTGAGTTTCAAAATGAACTTTCCAATGGAAATATGGATTCCTGCCTGAAGAGGGTGCAGATGAAGGCGGAGGCGGTTGCGCGGGAGTAAACAGGAAGCAAAATGTGAAATGGAATCGGATGTTTCATCGGGTTCCATTTTCTTTGTAAAAAATTTCTAAAATCGTAAATAAATGCAAATCTTATAAAAAATCCCATAAAATTGTGAAAATTTATAATAACTTACTTCTAAGTAAAACGGTTGCGCAAGTGTTAAACTTAACCCATGTTAAAAACAAGTCAAACTTTTGGGAGGAAAACACTATGAAGAAAAAACTTATTTCAACACTGCTTATGGGTGCTATGGCACTTTCACTGGTAGCCTGTGGAGGAGGCGGCAACAGCGCAGATAAGGATTCCACACAGGCAAAGGCAGCAAAAAGCGGTGACAGCAATACCCTGACGGTATGGTGCTGGGATGCATTTAACATGGATGCAATGAAAGATGCGGCAGCTATTTATGAGAAAGATCATCCGGATGTCAAGATTGATGTGCAGGAGACACTTTCCAATGATGTACAGACACTGGTACAGACGTATGCGATGAGCGGAGAGCTGGATTCTCTTCCGGATATTTTCCTGATGGACGATCAGGTATTTTCCAAGTATCTGCAGAATTATCCGGAAGTATTTGCAGATCTGACCGATTCCGGTATCAACTTTGACGATTTTGCTCCATCTAAGGTTTCTAACTCTGTAGTGGATGGAAAGAATTATGGAGTTCCTTACGACAGCAACACCGTAATTGCATGCTACCGTACCGATTATCTGAAAGAGGCAGGATACACGGTGGATGATCTGACAGATATCACATGGGATGATTTCATCAAAATCGGTGAGGATGTCAAGGAAAAGACCGGTATGCCAATGCTGACAAATGTACAGGGCGAGCCGGACTTACTGAACATGATCCTGCAGTCTGCTGGAATCTCTGTATTTGATGAGAATGGAAAGATTGCGTTAGACGGCAATGAGGGCTTAAAGGAAGCCATGAATGTGTATATTGATCTGGTAAACAAAGGAATCTTACAGGAACAGACCGACTGGTCCGGTTATCAGGGTTCTATCAATAACGGAACTGTTGTGGGAACCATCAATGGTTCCTGGATCTGCTCAACGATTATGTCTACCGATCAGGAAGAACAGAAAGGCAACTGGGCGGTAACCAATATGCCAAAACTGAATGATTATCAGGGAGCAACAAACTACAGTGCACAGGGTGGTTCTACATGGGCAATTTCTTCCACCTGCAAAAATTATGATCTGGCCGTTGATTTCTTTAAGTCAACCTGGGATGGAAGTACAGAATTCTATGATCAGATTTTAACAGACCTTGGTGCAATTGCAACGTATTTACCGGCAGCAGATTCGGATGCTTACAATAAGCCAAGCGAGTATTTTGGAAATGAGGCAATTTACTCCAAGATCGTATCTTACGGAAGTAACATTCCAACCATCAACAAGGGAATTTACTGGAAAGAGGAGAAAGAAGCACTTGGAGTGGCTCTGTCACAGATTATCGGTGGAAAAGCAGATATGGATTCCGCAATTAAGGAAGCACAGAGCACGGTAGAGTTTAATGTCGGACAGTAAAAATGTCTGAAAAGATACTGGCTGTGGAAACGCGGCCGGTATCATGGATAAGAGGCAGGAAAGGATCTATTTATGAAACAGAAATTTACGGGGACGAAAAGAAGGAATATGACCGGCTGGGCATTTTTGCTTCCGGCTACCATACTGATCTTTGCGATGAGTTTTTACCCGATGATCCAGGCGTTTATCCTCTCCTTTAAGAGTGGAATCGGCAACAATCTGGTCTGGTCGGGACTGAGCAATTATAAGCGTCTGTTGGGAGACGGTGTGTTTAAGACTGCAATGGTCAACAACTTTGTGTACCTGATCATTCAGGTACCGGTAATGCTGATTCTGGCAATTTTGCTTGCCGTGCTTTTAAATAAGCCGCATTTGAAATGTAAGGGACTGTTCCGTACCGCAATCTTTTTGCCATGCTGTACCGCGCTGGTTTCCTACTCCATTATCTTTAAGACATTATTTGCATATGACGGTTATGTCAACACGGTACTGTTACATCTGGGCCTGATTCATTCCCGTATCAACTGGCTGGGACAGACAGGTACAGCAAAAGTTATTTTGATTATTGCGCTGATCTGGAGATGGACCGGGTATAATATGGTATTTTATCTGGCCGGGTTACAGAATATTGACGGTTCCCTGTATGAGGCAGCAACGATCGACGGAGCGGGACCGGTGAAAACATTTTTCCACATTACACTGCCACTGCTTCGGCCGACAATCCTTCTGACAACGATTATGTCCATCAATGGAACCCTGCAGCTGTTTGATGAATCTGTAAACCTGACAGGCGGCGGACCTGCGAACTCAACACTTACGATGTCCCACTATATCTTCAAGACATCCTTTGAGTATAATTCCCAGTTCGGATATGCGGCAGCAATGTCCTATGTGATCTTTATTCTGGTAGCAATCCTGTCCTTTATTCAGATGAAAGTAGGTGATAAGAGATGAGAAAAGTAAAAAATGCAGCAGTATATATCGTTTTGATTCTGGCATCCCTCATCTCGGTATTTCCGTTATACTGGATGATTGCGGCAGCAACGAATAACAGTACCGATATTCTCGGTGGCAAATTAACAATTGGAGCAAATCTGGCCAGCAATCTGACAAACCTTCTGGCACGTCAGCAGATTGGCAGGGCATTTTCCAATTCCATGTTTTATTCGGTAATTTTAAGTGTACTTTCCCTGCTGATTTGTTCCATTGCAGGATATGCATTTGAGATTTACCACGATAAGGCAAAAGATGCCCTGATGTCTATTTTGCTTCTTGCAATGATGGTTCCGTTTGCAGCGACACTGATTCCGCTGTTTAAAATGTTTACCGGACTGCATCTGCAAAGTACATGGATTGCTTATGTACTGCCGACGCTGTCCACACCGTTTTTGATCATGATGTTCCGACAGAGCGCACGCTCTTTCCCGACAGAGATCATAGAGGCGGCAAGAATCGACGGACTTGGAGAACTTCAGATTTTCTTTAAAATCTTTATGCCGACCATGAAGTCTACCTACGCAGCAGCAATGACAGTAACGTTCATGAATGCGTGGAACAATTACTTATGGCCAAAGGTTATTATGATGGATGATTCCTCCCAGACCATGCCGATGCTGGTTGCAAACCTCTCCAGTGGCTACAGCATTGATTACGGTGTGCTTATGCTTGGAGTACTCATCTGTTCTCTTCCAACGGGCATCCTCTTCCTTGTTCTGCAGAAAAGTTTTGCAAACGGAATTGTGGGGGCTGTCAAAGGATAAGACGACATGCCGGATACCGTGGGTTTTCAGGATTTCAGTGAAATCGGAAACCCACGGTTTTTGTGATTAAAGATCGTAAATTAATAGAATAGGAAGATACCCAGAGTTTACTCTGGGTATTTTTACACTCAGAATTAACGATAAACATTAAAAATATATTGACAAACATAAAAGATAAAATTATGATATACAAGAAAGGAGAAGTAGCAATGCTTGAAAGAAAGAACGAAAATAAAGTAAAAAAACAATTTGAAAATGTAGGAGATCTGATTATCTTTTTGCGTTGGATGTTACTTATTGTGTGTGTAATTGAAGTGATGGCAGGGATATGGACTTTCTTGGAAAAAACAAGTGTTTTTCAGAGCGATATTGGTAAAAATTATGGAAGCTTTTTTCTGCCACCTATATTCGAACAAGGATATACGGGGGTATATTTTTTGGCTAAAGTAAGGAAACATACAAAGTTAGTATTTGAAATCGGATATTGGAATTGCGTGCTTGAACATGTTTTATTTTTATTTATACTGATTAAGTGTGAGAAAGTATACAAGGGTGTACGAAAACATGGAACACCATTTGTTAAAGATTCATTTATAAATATAAAATGGATTGCCTTATGTTTTGCAATTGGATATCCGGTTATTAAATGTCTGAAATATTTAAGTTTAGCAGCATGCCAGGTTATAAAAGGGATAGAATGGAAAGGAACGGATCATTTTATTGGAGCAGCTGTTATCGCAGGAATCTGTATTTATTTCATTGCTGTTTCTTTTCAACATGGATATGAATTGCAGAAAGAGGTTGATGAAATATTATAAAAGTAAAGGAAATATGAGATGCCAATTGTATTACGGTTAGATCGGGTGATGGCCGATAGAAAAATTTCCCTGCAGGAACTTGCAGAAGAAGTGGGAATATCAAATGTAAATTTGTCGAATATAAAAACCGGAAAGGTCAGAGCAATTCGTTTTTCTACATTGGAGGCGATATGCAGAGTGTTACAGTGTCAGCCGGGTGATATTCTGGAATATGAAGAAGCGGAGAAATGTAGTAAAGAGATGTAATTCAGGTTTTTATTATTCCTGCTTGACATCAGCAGGAAAATCCGATACCCTTAAAGCCATAGATTTCCCCTGTTATCACAACAGGAGAAATAAATCATGAGGGTTTCCCTCAAAATTTCCAAATGTAACCTGCAAATTTAAAATTGATTGTAATTGCTTTCGCATGCTATAATAAAAGTGACCATATAGCAGGAAGGCAACTCTTAATTTTATTTGCGCATACAAATGAATGAGAGGAAGGTATATGGGAGAAAAAGATGTATCGGAAAAAATTCTGGAGGACTACAATGACGTGTTTTCGGATATTATCAATGGATTGGTATTTAAAGGAGAACAGGTAGTAAAACCGGAAGAACTACGCAATTCTGCAGTACATTCGCAATATAAAGCGGACGATAACAAGTTACATGAACTTGAACGGGATGTTACAAAGCACTGGGTGGGGCATGCGGCAGAACTTGCAATTGCGGGTTTTGAAAATGAGACAAAAGCAGAAAAATGGATGCCATTTCGGGTATTTGGGTATGACGGGACTGCATATCGGAGCCAGTTGATAAGTGGAAAAAAATCAGTGGTTCCGGTTGTAACCTTTGTGCTTTATTTTGGCACAGAGCAAAGATGGACACAGGAGAAAAATATCAGGTCACTGATGGAAATTCCGGAGGGGTTAGAGGAATATGTGAATGATTTCAAAATTCATGTATTTGAAATCGCATGGCTAACCGAAGAAGAAATCAACCGATTTCAGAGTGATTTTAAAATTGTAGCAAATTTTTTCGCAAACAAACGTAAGAATAAAAATTATGTTCCGGATGATGAGACACAGATCCGGCATGTGGATGAAGTACTGAAATTATTATCTGTTATGACGGGGGATTCTTCATATGAAAAAATTCTGACCGGCAAGGGAAAGCATGAGGAGGTGCATAGTATGTGTGATGTAGCGGAGCGGTTAAAAAATGCCGGATGGGCAGAGGGATGGACAGAAGGTCTGAAAGAAGGGAAGGAAGAAGGACTGAAAGAGGGACTGAAAGAAGGTCAGTTACTATTAGTAGATACTGTAAACCGCCTGAATGGCGGAGAGTCCCCAGAGCAGCTTCTTGCGCGTGGTGTAGATCAGAAGACAATTGAGTTTGCACAGCTTATCCGTAAGTAAATTGCAGATCATAAAAATGGAATCTGATTTTTCAACAGGTTCCATTTTCGTTATAAATTCTAAAAATAGTAAATAAATCCAATACAAGTATGTCTATAGATGGATAATTAGAGTTTGTCAAGTAAAGTGTGTAAATTTTTTGATTTTTTGTGGTGGTCAATTTATCGACCACCATTTTTACGAAGATCAATCAAGAGACCGTTTCAAGTTTTGTGTAAACGTTAAAAACAGATATAAGATTTGTGAATAGTTACAAATAGGCAGAGCCGCTTTTCCGGGTTCTGCCCATATCTGCGTGCGCCTTGCGGCGCACGTCACTAATGAATGAAAGTTTCTAATCTGCCCTAGTAGTTGGAAGAATACAGCCAAGACCAAGGGTGCCCTATTCATAGCGAGTCTATGATTAACACGAGGAAAATCTAAAGGAAGGTGGAGGCAAATCTCTGGTCTGACGAACAGAAATCATATGAGGCTATAGTTAAGGATATTTATGGTGCAAGAGATTGTAAGAGGAATGAAACCTAAAACATTACAAAATTTTAGGACATTCACTATTTAAGGACATATGTCGATCGTGTGGGATTAACATACGAGCTACCTGTTTTTTTTAAGTTTCATTTATCTTGGAGATTGAATGAAAAGGACTTAAAGACAAATAATAATCTGAAACAGCTTTTATTTAGAAGAATCCCTATTAGCAAATTCCTGAAGTTATTTATTGATTAAAATTTAATAAGTGATATAATTAATAATAAAGAAAAGGCGAGAAGAGGCGATAAATATGGAAAAAATGCATAAAATGTAGAGATTTTTTGATTTTTATATATTATGTGAAATATAGGGAGAAATAGATACAATGAAAAAGAAAATGTTTGTCATACTTATTGCTGTAATGTGTACACTTGCATCTCCTTTTTCGGAGATAGGAAGTTGTGTTGGTCAGGAGACTGTAGAGGCGGCTACTAAAAGAGTTTTTATGAGTAGCACAAAAAAACTGTGGAAGTGGGGAAAACATTTACACTGAAATTAAAGAATGCTACTGCATCTAAAGTAAAATGGAAATCAAGCAATACTTCTATAGCGTCAGTATCTTCAAAGGGAACGGTAAAAGCAAAAAATCTGGAAAAGTTACTATTATAGCAAAATATCTTAAAAAAAATTACAAATGTATTGTTACAGTAACTAATGCAAAAGATGATGATAAAGCAATCATTTTCATTTAAGCCACAGGAGTCGAAAATAGATGTTTCACTTTTATCACCAATGCAAGTGATGGGGTATATGAATGATGTAGATATTTCTAAATTGACATTATACGATGTTACAGAATATAAATTAACATATTTCTTTGCCAAAAGCGATGAAGAGCGAGAAATGTATGATACAACTTTTAATTATGGTTTTACTAGACAACTCCATTTTTGTAATAAAGCATTAAAGAATTTTGGTATAGGATTAGACCTTAACAAGTTAGGTTTCCCTAATTATTGATTTGAAAAATTTAAATTTATGTATTTCATTTTATAAACAGGATAATTGTCTCAGTTAAATTTCTTAGCTAGAATGTCAGAAGGCACATTATGAGAGGTATTGTAACAACATTAAGGGAAAAACTGGAACAAATGAGCAATTTTTCAGATCAGTGATGACTTATTTCGGTTATAATAAAAAGGAGAAAGCTCTCAATTGACTAACCGGGTATAAACTCCATATAATAGTGGTAACCTAATGGAGAAGCTATAGAAGGAGAGTTCACTATGCAGGCATTATTAAAAGCAAAAGTTGATGGAAATTATACCATTCAGTGGTTATTTGGATTACCGGAAGTTGTAGAATTCCTGCACCGCCATCATGTAGAAACCTGAGGTCCAGAGAAGTATGTTGAAATACTTGAGTTAGCTGGTAAAGAGGCTGGAAAATGGAGATGCTCCCTTGGCTTGGATCGGCGGCTGTAGGAGCTTCGTTATTGACTGCGGCTACCATTAAGGTGGTTGATTACTTAAAATCCCAAAAGAAGAAAAATGAAGGCGAAATTACAAAAGTAAAACAAGAAATTATAAATGGTATTAAAGAATACGATGCTATGCATCCAGATGAAGAAGGAGGTAACTAGGATGAGTGAAAGATTTTCAGGGATTGATTGGTATTGTGACCGTTGTAATGCGTATTTGAATGACCAATCGGGTTTTGATGACCATCATTATGTATGGAAGTGTACAGAGTGTGGTCACAAGAATAGTATTTCCTCGGATGATATTTATGAATCAGAAGAAGCATTTAGAAACTTCAATGATTAATTAAGGGGCAAACAAATGACTAGAGAAGAATTGAAAGAACAAATTGATGAACTCATGCGACAGTATGCTGATGAAGAAATTGATGGGGATACATATGCGCAAAAGATGATGGAGTTGACCACATCCGCTCAAAACGATGATTAATGAGAAAGAAAGTGTGAATTATGTAGATATGCTCATTTTGTGATAAGGTGTATGATGAATTTGAATACAGTCATTGTATTTATTGACAAGAGGGACTTCAAGGGTCTACTTTATGAGCAGATAGCATCAGCTACAGATAAAAACGTAGAAGAAGTAAAAGCGATTTGGTCCTATGTCAAGATTTAGTAGATCGTGTGAAATTTTTATGTAAATTTCGATCTTCTATGATATTTGATGCGGCTTAACAGCAGATTTCTGCGGTTAAGTCGTTGTTTATTTAATAGCAAAAATAAGTTGGTATGTCAAGAGCGTCTAGAAAATCTGGGCGTATATTTAGGCTCTATGTCGAGTGTTGGGGTGTGATTCTTTGAATCACGCCCCATTACTGGATTTGGAGCTTTTTTTATATTTGATGTGTTTTGTTATGATTTCGGGCATGACAAACAAACCCTCAAGCGTACATCTGAAAATTAATTAGTTACCATTAGTATTCGTGTCCTGAAATGCTCAAAGTTTCGTATACCATACGAAGTTCGTTTTAAGACCTTGATCTTATTGTTGAATTCTTCGGTTGGTTTGTTTGATATGTGAGAATGCTTGTAAGCATTCAGGATGTATTTACTCCAGTTTCGATAAGTTTTTGCACACTTTTCAAACTCTGGAATGCCAGAACTTTCAGCTTCTTTGATCCAATTCCAAAAGTTAGTACGTTGCTCAGAGTATTTGGAATTCTGACAGATTTCATAGAACATTTCTTTTAGATAGTGAGCTTTCCTTAGATCATCATTGTACAAAAGCATCAGATCGCATTCTTGCTTTTTGTCATCGCTCAAACTATAGTAACGGATTAGAATTAGTCTTCGGCTATGCCTAAAGTATTTTCGGAGTTTTTTAGGCATAGATTTTTGAAGCCTTTTCCGAATCGATTCGATTGCCCATCCTACTTGTCTTATGAAATGATATTTGTCAATAACAATCTTAGCATTAGGAAAATATATCTGCGCAACGTCTATGTAAGGCTGCCACATATCGCAAACAAAGAATTTTACCTTTAAACGATCCTTTTTAGGAAATGAATAAAAGTATTGAGTCAGATACTGCTGGCTTCTGCTGGAAAGAATATCAAGAACTCTGTGCTTTATAGGATCGACAAGAATGCATTGATATTTTCGTCCACAGCATTGCCTTTGAATTTGTCAATCGAAAGTACTTCCGGCAGTTTCATCTTTGGAAGGTGAATCGTGTCGAGGATTCGATTTACGGTTGCAGTTGAGACATTTGCTCTGCGAGCGATAGTGGTAATGCTTTGCTGTTCATGAAAACAATCGGCAATAAAGGCTGTTAATCGATTGGTTCTCTGAAGATAGCGTGGCAAAAAGGAATAATTCTCATAGAATTTTTTGCTACATAAACAGACATATCTGCGTTTCTGAAGAACAAGAAAACGGTGCTTTGCCTGAAAAGTAAGATCTTTGATTGTTTGCAACCGATAGTCATGAAGTCTTTTTGGAGTAGCTTCACAACACGGACAAGTCTGTGGTGAAGGCTTGGTTTCGATAAAAACTTTAACAAAAAAATCAGCCTGAACAACTTTTTTATAAAAACATCTTTAATGTTTAAGAGATTGTGGCTACAATAACTATACATCTTTGATGTACCTCCAAGTGTGTTGTTTGGTAGATGGTTGCGCTTGGGGGTTTTTCTTTTATCATAATAAAAATGTTGGAATAACGAATATCAAATATAATTAGTTACCCCAACATTTATTTTAGAGCCACTTAGGAAAAAACATTTGGAAATAAACTCTTGTATAAATATAGTAATGAAAACTATGTGTAAAAGAAATGAATACAAATACATGTTGACAAAGAAACCACATTGCCATATACTGAAAATTGTTTGATAGTCAAACAATTTTGAAATATGGAGGAAACGTGCATGATAAGCACATATACATCAAAGTTGAAACAACTGCAGATCGGGGATCTGATTGCAAAAATTCCGATCATCCAGGGTGGCATGGGGGTAGGAATCAGCAGAAGCCATCTGGCGGGAGCTGTGGCAAAGGAGGGCGGTGTCGGTATCATTTCTACTGCGCAGATCGGCTACGATGAAGAAGGCTTCGAGAATGATCAGGCAGGCTGTAACTTAAAAGCCATCAAAAAACATATCCGGAAAGCAAAGGAGCTTGCCTGTGGAAACGGACTTGTGGGTGTCAATATTATGGTTGCATTAAAGCATTACAAAGAGCATGTCCGGGCAGCAGTTGCGGCAGGGGCAGATGTGATTATCAGTGGAGCCGGGCTTCCTATGAATCTGCCGGAGCTTGTCAGCAAAACCTGCCGGACAAAGATTGCTCCGATTGTATCCTCGAAGCGTGCAACACAGCTGATATTGAAGATGTGGGCGCACCGCTATGACCGCACGGCGGACTTTATTGTAGTGGAGGGGCCGAAGGCCGGCGGGCATCTGGGATTTTCCAATGAACAGCTGGCGCATATGGATGCCATTAATTTTGACGGAGAGATCCGGCAGATTATCGACTGCAAAAAGGAATACGAACAGCGGTATCAGAAAAATATTCCGGTCATTGTGGCCGGCGGGATATTTGATCAGAAAGATATTTCGCATGCGCTGGATCTCGGCGCGGATGGTGTGCAGATTGCCAGCCGCTTTGTCGCAACCGAAGAATGTGATGCATCGGAGGCATACAAGGAGGCGTATATTCACGCCAGTGAGGAAAATATCGAGATTATCCAAAGCCCGGTCGGTATGCCGGGACGTGCATTGCGCAATAAGTTTATCGATCGTGTAAAGCGCGCAAAGCTGCCAGTCAGTAAATGTTACAACTGTCTGGAAAAATGCAGTCCGCAGAAAGTTCCTTACTGTATTACGAAAGCGTTGATCGATGCCGTGCGCGGGGATGTGGAAAACGGTCTGGTATTCTGTGGGGCGAATACGGGACGGATTCACGAGATTACTACGGTACATCATCTGATGCAGGAGCTGGCTGGAGATCTACAATAAAAATGGTTTGTGTGATTTTTCCTTGGAATCAAAGAATTCCTGTAGTAAAATAGGAAGTAAAGCAGTAATGCAGATACGGGAAAACAGGAAAGAAGGAGAACACGCAGCATGACGGTGGCCGCACACGGTGGGGATATTTATCAAAATCAGATCACATATGATTTTTCTGTAAATACCAATCCGCTGCCGCTGCCGGAGATATTGCAGAAACGGATGGCGGAAGCGGCGGTTCACAGCAACCGTTATCCACAGTATGACAATGTGCTGTTGCGGGAACGGCTTGCAGCACTTTATGGTTTTTCAACAGAAGAAGTAGTGTGTGGCAACGGAGCATCCGAATTATTTGTTGCGATTGTGCATGCACTGCGCCCGAAGCGGGTGGGCATTTTGGCTCCTTCTTTTTCGGGATATGCCTGGGCAGCTCAGACAGTGGGAGCCGAGATATGCAGTATCCCGTTGCAGGAAGAAAATAATTTTGCCATGGACATGGCACAGATGGAGTCATTGTGCAGGCAGCTGGATGGAATCGGTTTATTATTTTTGGCGAATCCCGCGAATCCGGTGGGGAACAAAATGGAAGCGTCTCTTTTGGAGACGCTTCTTGACGTGTGTGAAAAGAAACAGATTACTGTGGTGCTGGACGAATGTTTCATTGCATTCACGGGGACGGAAGGATATGTTTCCTGGATCCGGAAATATCCGCATCTGATTGTCGTGCGGGCATATACAAAGATCTATGCGATTCCGGGAATCCGGCTGGGGTATCTGCTGGCGCAGAAAGATATCTGTGAAAAAATTGCGCATCAGCTGCCGGAGTGGAATGTATCTGTGGTTGCGCAGCGGATCGGCATGGATATTCTGGATGATTCGCTTCCTGGTTGGAGTCGTAGAAAGTATCTGAAGGATACGATTGAGCTGATTCAGGAAGAAAAGCACTTTTTAAAACACGAGTTAACAAAAATATTTGGAGATCAAATGAAAATTTTTCCTTCTGAAGCTAATTTTTTGTTGCTGAAAACACAACTTCCACTGTACAGATTATTGCTGGAAAGAGGAATTCTGATCCGAAACTGCGCAAACTATACAGGACTGGGACAGGACTTTTACAGAATTGCCGTAAAAGGTCATCCGGAAAATGTACAACTGATTGAGGCATTGCTGGATATAAAGAAGAAAGGGGAAGAAAAACGTTATGGAAAACATTGAATATGTTCTTCCGGGAGAGATTGAAAAACGAAGTTTTGCCATCATAGGGGAAGAACTAAAGGAGCGTGGTATCGTGCTTCCGCCGGAACAGGAGCCGGTGACAAAGCGCGTGATCCATACAAGTGCGGATTTTGATTATGCAAAGACGATGACGTATTCTCCCCATGCCGTGCAGATTGCCAAAGAACTGATTGCTGGTGGTGCTGACATTGTCACGGATACCAATATGGCGCTTGCAGGCATCAACAAAAAACGGTTAGCGGAATTCGGAGGAACGGTGCATTGTTTTATGGCAGATGAGGATGTGGCGCGGGAGGCAAAGACGCGGCAGGTGACACGTGCGACGGTCAGCATGGAGCATGCAGCACATATTGATAAACCTGTTATTTTTGCCGTGGGAAATGCGCCGACGGCATTGATTTCGCTCTATGAACTGATGCAGAAAAGTGATTGGCGTCCTTCATTTATTATTGGTGTTCCGGTGGGATTTGTAAATGTAGAGGCGGCAAAAGAACTGATTTTAAAAACAGATGTGCCACATATTGTCAACCGCGGTAGAAAAGGCGGCAGCAATGTGGCGGCAGCAATCGTAAACGCACTGTTATATCAGATCCGGCCGGTATAAAGGAAAAAGGAGGAGGAGCTGGTGTGAGGTACGGATTTACAACCGGCAGCTGTGCTGCCGCAGCTGCAAAGGCTGCGGCATATATGCTTCTGACGGGAAAAATAAAAAACTGTATAACGATTGAGACCCCAAAAGGAATTCCATACACCGCGGAAGTGACGGATATCGTGCGCGGGGAATCTCAGGTTTCCTGCGCTGTGGTCAAGGATGGCGGCGATGATCCGGATGTGACCAGCGGAAGTAAAATCTGTGCCACGGTCACCGCGGACAACCGTGGGGATGGAGAAAAAGAACTTCTGCAGATTGACGGAGGAAAGGGTGTGGGCCGTGTGACGAGACCCGGACTTGATCAGCCCGTAGGCAATGCCGCAATCAATCATGTGCCGCGGGAAATGATCACCCGGGAAGTGCAGGAAGTGTGCCGGATTTGTGATTTTCACGGAACACTGCATATTCTGATTTCTGTGCCGGATGGGGAAGCACTTGCAGAGCGTACGTTTAATCCAAGACTGGGGATTGTCGGGGGAATCTCAATACTGGGGACGACAGGAATTGTGGAACCGATGAGCAGTCAGGCACTTAAGGAGACCATCCGTGTGGAACTCCGCCAGCAGCGTGCAGAAGGGCAGACCATTGCGGCAGTTTCACCGGGAAATTATGGATTGGATTTCATGCAGCAGACCTATGGATATGATCTTGACCGCAGTGTGAAATGCAGTAATTTTATCGGTGAGACGATCGATATGGCGGCGGAACTGGGATTTTGTGCAATGCTTCTGACCGGACATATTGGAAAACTGATTAAGGTGGCGGGAGGCATTATGAACACCCATTCCCATGAGGGAGATTGTCGGATGGAACTTTTAGCGGCAGCCGGCATCCGTGAAAATGTATCTTTAGAATGTTTAAAGAAGATTTTAGATTGCGTCACAACCGAGGAAGCACTTGCGTTTATTGATGCCGAAGGTAAAAAAGAAGATGTTATGGAAGATACCATGGAAAAAATTGATTTCTATCTGAAAAAACGTGCGGCCGGTCGGTTACAGATCGAGTGTATTGTCTATTCCAATACCTACGGGCTGCTTGGGATGACTGCAAAAGCAGAAGAATTACTCAGGAGGTTGCTATGATTTATTTTGTCGGAGCAGGAAGCGGAGCACCGGATCTGATTACTGTGCGGGGAATGCGTCTGCTGCAGAAAGCAGATGTCATCATCTATGCCGGTTCGCTGGTCAATCCACAGCTTCTCGATTATGCAAAAGAGGGCTGTGAGATTCATAACAGCGCCAAAATGACACTTGAAGAGGTTATTTCGGTGATGGAACAGGCAGAAAAAAATAATTTAATCACGATTCGACTTCATACGGGAGAACCCAGTATATACGGAGCGGTGCGGGAACAGATGGATATTCTCGATCAGAAGGGGATTGCGTATGAGAGTTGTCCGGGTGTGAGTGCCTGTTTTGGAGCAGCGGCATCGCTGAATCTGGAATATACCCTTCCGGATGTGTCACAGTCACTGATCATCACCCGGATGGCCGGAAGGACGGCGGTACCGGAAAAGGAGAGTATTGAGAGTTTTGCCGCACACCATGCTTCCATGGCAATTTATCTGAGTACCGGAATGCTGGAGGAATTATCACGGCGCCTTGTAAATGGCGGATATGAGCCGGATACACCTGCGGCACTGGTGTACAAGGCAACCTGGTCGGACGAGGAAGCATATATCTGTACTGTGCAGGAGCTGCCGGAGGTGGCAAAGAAACATAATATTACAAAAACCGCTCTGGTGCTGGTCGGGGATGTAATATCAAATCAGCATTATACGCGCTCCAGACTCTACGCACCGGATTTTACAACTGAATTCCGCAAGGCAAAAACACCAAAAAACGCAGAAGACGATAGATTAATGCGTGACACGGATGCGGGAAAGGAGTTACCGGAATGATCCTGTATATGACCTGGTTTTCGGAACGTGGAAGAGAGCTTGCGGCACGAATCGCGGAACTTTCACTTTCTGTTTCGTATGGATTTTGGCAGAGCCGTTACGGTGGTCACCCTGCGGTTTCAAAGATACAGATAAGAGAAAGAGGAAACCGGTCACTTCCGGATTTTCTGGAAGAGGCTTTTGCACAACAGTTTCCCGTGATTTTCATTGGAGCTCTCGGGATTGCCGTACGGGCCATCGCACCTTTGATCCGCCACAAAACCGTGGACAGTCCGGTACTGGTGCTGGATGAGGCCGGACAGTTTGTGATTCCGGTGCTGTCTGGACATCTGGGTGGTGCCAATGAACTGGCGAAGCAGATCGCAGAATCATTGCATTCCGCTGCGGTTGTGACGACGGCAACAGACGTGAATGGGCTTTTTGCCGTTGATGTGTTTGCAAGAAAAAATGGCCTGCGGGTGTGTAACCCCGAAGCGATCCGGCATGTGTCCGGAAAACTGTTACAGGGCGAAATCATTGTGATGGCGGTAGATCCGGCATGTATGTCCCCGGAGGAGGTGGCAAAATTACAGCCGCCAAAGGAAGTAAAGCTGATTTCGTGGAACGAAGCACAGGCGGAACATGCTGTGGATGTGTGGATTACAAAAAAAGAGCCACAGGAAGACCGTAAAACGCTTGTTTTAGCTCCGAAAACAGCCGTACTTGGCATGGGATGCAGAAAAAATAAAAGTTATAACGAGATAAAACAAATGATAAAAACATTTGTGGATAGCAGAAAAATAGACCTGGATGATATCTATGCCCTGGCATCGGTTGATGTGAAGGAAAAAGAACCCGGTCTGCAGGAACTGGCACAGCATTTGCGGGTACCGTTTGTCGTTTTTTCTGCCGGAGAACTGAAAAAAGTGCCGGGTGATTTCACCGCATCCGCGTTTGTGGCTCAGACAGTGGGAGTGGATAATGTGTGTGAGCGTGCTGCGGTCGCTGCAGCAGACGGAGGTAGTTTGCTGATACATAAGCAGGCTATGGATGGCGTGACAATTGCCGTGGCAAAACGGGAGAAAATCGTATTGCAGTTTGTGTGAGACGAAAGGAAGGAGAAAGAAATGAAACACCGGATTTATGTGGTCGGTATGGGACCGGGACAGGAAAATATGATGACGCAGGAAGCCATGCAGGTGTTAGAAGCCAGTGATGTGATCATCGGTTATACCGTATATCTGAAATTGCTTGGGGAACGGTTCGGGTGCAAAGAATTATTGTCTACACCGATGCGGCAGGAGCGGGAACGCTGCCAGATGTGTTTCGAGAAGGCAAGAGAAGGCAAAAAAGTGGCATTGATCTGCAGCGGGGATGCCGGAATTTACGGGATGGCATCCCTGATGCTGGAAATCGGAAAATTATATGATGATTGTATCATTGAAGTAATTCCCGGAATAACAGCAGCAAGCAGCGGTGCGGCAGTGCTTGGGGCTCCTCTCAACCATGATTTTTGCGTGATCAGCCTGAGTGATCTTCTCACCCCGTGGGAGAGGATTAAAAAACGGCTGATTGCAGCGGCAGAGGGAGATTTTGCAATGGCAATTTATAATCCGTCGAGCCATAAACGGGCAGACTATCTGGAGCGTGCCTGCAGAATTCTGATGGAACATGGGGTGGAACCGGAGCGTGCCTGTGGGTATGTGGAAAATATCGGACGCGATGATACGAAAGCCGTAACACTTCCCATGGCGGAACTGGTGCATACACCGGTGAACATGTTTACCACGGTATTTATCGGGAATTCCCAGACGGAAATTATCAACGGAAAGCTTGTGACACCGAGAGGATACCATATATAGCAGCAGAAAACGGGGAAGAGGGATAAGATGGCAGAGAAAGTGTTAATTTATGCGGGAACAACGGAAGGTCGTCTTCTCGCACAGGAACTTTCATGGGCACATATTGCCTGTGATGTGCATGTAGCAACCGAATACGGTCAGATGGTAATGCCGGAACTTGCCGGGGTGAAGGTCTGTGTAGGAAGACTGGACGTAGAGGAAATGCGCGCCCTGCTGAAAAAAAACGGACAGAACAACTATGCGGCAGTCGTGGATGCTACGCATCCGTTTGCCACAGAAGTGTCTGCCAACATCCGGGAGAGTACAAAAGGAAGTGGAATTCCATATCTGCGGCTCCAGCGGCGAATGGACGATGGAATCTGTAGCATACCGGAAAACGAAGGCATGAAAGAGCGCGCTGGAACCGTGCATGTGTTTGCCGATTATGAAAGCTGTGTCCAGACACTTACGGACACATCCGGAAACATTCTTCTGACAACCGGAAGCAAAGAGCTGGCGGTATTTGCACCCCTGAAGGAGCGTTTGTTTGTGCGTGTGCTTCCCGGATTGGAGAGTATCGGTCTCTGTGAAAAGGCGGGTATCCGCGGAAAGCAGATTCTTGCGATGCAGGGCCCGTTTTCGGAGGAAATGAATCTGGCAATGATCCATCAGTTTTCGATCCGCTATCTGGTTACAAAAGCCAGCGGTGCGCACAGCGGATTTCAGGAAAAACTTGCGGCAGCACAGAAGGCAGGGATTACGGCATGCGTGATCGGGAAACAGGAACAGGAGCAGGGAATGTCTTATGCACAGGTAACCGAAACACTTTCCCGTCTGCTTGGACATACGATTTCTGGTCGTCCGGAGGTGGAAATTTCCCTGATTGGCATCGGTATGAGTGCAGCGACACTGACACAGGAAGCAAAAAGAGCGCTGGAAGCGTCTGATGTGGTTTTTGGGGCAGAACGGATGCTCGAAGTGGTGGAAAACGGTAAGGAAACCTATCCTTTTTATCTCGCAAAAGATATTTTACCGGTTTTAAGACAAAAGGAATCCCAAATGGATGGACAGAAGCTGAAAGTTTCCATATTATTTTCCGGAGATACTGGATTTTACAGTGGAACAGAAAAAATAAAAACAGAATTAAATAAAAATAATTACAAAAAAATTCGTATTTTTCCAGGAATTTCATCCGTTTCCTACCTCTCTGCGGCAACAGGAATTGCCTGGCAGGATGCAAAAATTATAAGTATCCACGGGAAAAAAGATACCGCAGAGACCAGAGCACTCGTTCTCGATGCAATCCGGCATTTTCCCAAGACGTTTCTGCTGGTTTCCGGGGTGGAGGATGTCCGACGGATCGGATGCTGGATAGAAGAAGAAAAATTGACGCGAACCCGTATTATTGCTGGATTTCAGCTCTCTTATGACAGAGAAAAAATCCGCGAGCTATCGTATGAAGAGGCAAAAAATGCAAAAGAAGAAGGTCTGTATACCCTGTTATTATGCAATGAAAATGTGCAAAAAAGACGTCTTGTTCCAGGGATGTCCGATGAATCATTTTTGCGTGTCGTGGAAGGGGAAAAAACGGTTCCAATGACCAAGGAAGAAGTGCGTGCACTTTCCTTATGCAAACTTGGCCTGACAGAAGATGCTGTGGTATACGATGTGGGGAGTGGTACCGGATCGATTGCAGTGGAATGTGCAACGTGCAGTCCGGGGATTCGTGTGTACGCCATTGAGCAAAAAGCCACAGCACAGCAGCTTCTGCGCCGGAATCTGGAAAAATTTCATCTGGCAAATGTGATTCCGGTGGATGGGAAAGCACCGGATATATTGGAATCCCTGGAACCTCCGACACATGTATTTATTGGGGGAAGCAGTGGATGCCTTGCGGATATTCTGCATGTCATCTGGGAGAAGAATCCACGGACACGTGTGGTTGTCAATGCCATAAGTCTTGAAACCGTGGCTCAGATTACAGAACTTGCTGCAGGGAAAATGCAGACAGAAATCATACAGGTGCAGGTCAGCAGGGCAAAAACCGTGGGAACCTATCATCTGATGCAGGCTGAGAACCCCGTATATATCTGTGTGCTGACGATGGCATAATGAGGAGAGAACTATGTTACACAGTGGAATGGTACTGGCAGCGCCGCAAAGCGGCAGTGGAAAAACGACAATCACCTGTGCGTTGCTGGCAGCAATGAAAAACAGAAAACTTGCAGTTCGTGCGTTCAAAAGCGGACCGGACTATATTGATCCCATGTTTCACCGTCAGGTGATTGGTGTACCGTCGCGCAATCTGGATACGTTTTTTTCAGGGGCAGATCAGATCCGGGAACTGTATGGATATGACCGGGAGAGCTTCTCTTATTCGGTGATCGAGGGAGCCATGGGATTATACGATGGCCTTGGGGGCACACAAAAAGAGGGCTCTGCCTATCACCTGGCGCAGACTCTGGATCTGCCGGTTGTGCTTGTGCTGGATGCCCGTGGGATGGGGCGCACGATGGTGGCACTTCTGGCAGGGATATTACAGTATGACAGGGATCACCGGATCATTGGTGTGATATTAAACCGCACATCGGAAGGGTTCTGCCGGACAATGACGCCGGTGATTGAGAAAGAACTGGGCCTTCCGGTGCTGGGATGTTTTCCGGTACAGAAAAGTCTGCATCTGGAGAGCCGGCATCTGGGTTTGAAAATGCCACAGGAAATGGAAGGTCTGCGCAAGCAGGTCAATCAGGCTGCGGAAAAACTTGAAGAGACCGCAGATCTGGATCGGATGCTGCAGCTGTTGCAAAGCTGGGCACTTTTGCATGCGTTTCGGGACGGAAAAACGAAACTGCCTAAATTACAGGAACCGGGAAAAGACAAAGGGGTTTTACAGAAAAAGAAAAAACAGCAGGAGGAATGTCCGGTTATTGCAGTTGCAAAAGATGAGGCATTTTGTTTTTATTATGAGGATAACCTGCGGCTTCTGGAAGCGTATGGTGGAAAACTCGTCTGGTTTTCACCGCTTGGACAGGAAAAAATTCCAGAGGAAGCGGATGCGCTTCTTCTGGGAGGAGGCTATCCGGAGCTGTGTGCCCGGCAGCTTTCAGAAAATGTCTCCATGCGCAATTCCATCCGGGAGGCAATTGAAAATGGTATGCCGTCCGTGGCAGAGTGCGGCGGGTTTATGTATCTGCATGAATCCATGACAGATGAAGAAGGAGAAAACTGGCCGATGGCAGGTATCATAACGGGCAGCTGTCATAACCGGGGAAAACTTGTACGTTTTGGCTATGTGAATGTGACGGAACAGACGTCTCATTTCCTGGCGGGAAAACCTGTCCGTGCACATGAATTTCATTACTATGACAGTGACAACAATGGAGAAAGCTGCGTGGCAGTCAAACCGGTAAGCGGAACATCCTGGACATGTATCCACGAGGACGACAGAAACTGGTGGGGCTATCCACATTTGTATTATCCGTCCAATCCGGCATTTGTGGAACACTTTGTACAGGCAGCACGCTTATATCACAGAGAGAGGAATGCAAAATAACATGAAAAAAGCAATTTTAATTGTGAGTTTTGGAACAACCTATCCGGATACCCGGCAGAAAAATATTGCAGCCATCACGCGGCAGGTCCGGGCATTGTATCCGGATGCCGTGGTAGAGGAAGCTGTCTCGAGTACGATTGTGCGTAACGCAATGAAAAAGCGCGAGCATATAGAAGCAAAGAGTCCGACGGAAGCTCTCGAAAGTATGAAAAAACAGGGAGTGACGCATGTAGCTGTATTTCCTACCCATGTGATTGACGGAATTGAAAATCACAGACTCAAGGAAGCGGCGAAAAAATATGCCGGTGCTTTCGAACAGATTGCAGTTGCCGATGCGCTTTTGGCAAAACCGCAGGATTATGAGGATGTGGCAAAAGCACTGTGGGAGTCGCTGAAGGAAGAGGTGGGAGATTTCCCATTGATTTTGATGGGGCATGGAACCGAACATGCGGCAGATGCCAGTTATGCGATGATGGAACAGTCGCTGCGTGCTTATGCAAAGCATGAAATCTATATCGCAACAGTGGAGGGAAGTATTACCATTAAAGATGTGATTGCACGGATGAAGTCCGGGCTGCAGAGCAGACAGAACGGGAAAGTGCTTCTTATACCGTTTATGCTGGTGGCGGGAGACCATGCAAATAATGATATGGCAGGCGGCATGCAGGACGGGGAGCAGCCGGATGCGGATTCCTTTGCCGGAAAATTGCAGGCGGCCGGATACCAGCCGGAATGTGTGATTCGGGGAATTGGGGAGTATCCGGCTGTCCGGGAGGTGTATCTGACTCATTTGCGACAGGTAACGAAAAAATTATTTTGTGATTTAACAACAGAAAATCGTCCGGGTATCCTTTATGGAATCGGTGTGGGACCGGGAGATCCGAAACTTATGACCATACAGGCATTGGAAACGATTCGCAGCTGTGATCTCATTGTGCTTCCGGCGGTGTCAAAAGAGGAATGTTATGCGTATCGGATCGTGGAGCAGGTTTGTCCGGACATTGCAGATATGCCACTTCTTTGCATGCCATTTCCGATGATCAAAGATGCGCAGAAACTGGAACTGGCACACAAACGGATTTATGATGCCATGGAAGATTATCTCCGACAGGGACTGCGGGTAGGAATGCTCACAATTGGAGATCCGGGGATATATTCTACCTATATGTATATGCACAGATGTGCAGCAGATGCCGGCTGGGAGGCGCGGATCGTAAGTGGTGTGCCGTCGTTTTGTGCAGTAGCGGCAAGACTGGGGATTTCTCTGGGAGAAAAAGATGAGGAAATCCATATTATTCCGGCGGCGTATGACGTGCGTGAGTCACTCGGTTTTCATGGTACACGCATTTATATGAAATCCGGGAAAAAACTCGAAGAGTTATTACGGGTGCTCCGGGAATCGATGCAGGATAAAGAGAGCAGAGCGCACCAGGACATTTATGGAATATCCAATTGCGGCATGGAGAATGAACAGGTGTATTGTGGCCTGGATGAACTGGAACAGGCAAAAGGATATCTGACCACTGTGATTGTGAAGGAACATGTGGTACAATAGAAAGCGTTCGATTTTAGAAAAATCTTTTAATGTCTGGAAAAAGGAGTGTCATATGTGGAAGATCAAGCACATTTTTGACGGAGAGTATGGGTGTGAGGAACTGGCAGAAGGGCAGCGGCCGAAGGTGTCAGTGACTCTGATTAATGAAAAAGAAGAAGAAACCTGTTTTTCTGTGGAGGACGGCTGGCTGACTGAGCACGGATTAAATGAGGGTGATCTCTGGCCAAAAGAAGATGAGTTCCTATAAAAACAGTGAAATAAAAAGAGCAGGTGATACGAACCGTATCCCCTGCTTTTGCTTTGCATTTTATAAGGAGATGTCAATATGCATATTCTGCGTACTGATTAAGGACATAATGTTGTCCTGTACAGCGGAATTCATCTTACGGGAAAGCTTGACGAGCTTCTGCGGATATTCCTGATCCGAAGAGAGCAGCTTTCGTGCCTTGGAATTATTGGCAGTTTTCAGCAGGTCCTTGTTGAGGTCTAAAGTTCCGTCGCTGTTTATCGTGATGCCAAGATCCTCCAGTTCGTCTGCGTGTTTTTTGCTCAGCGTGTTGAGCTGCTTGACATAGCGTTTGGTTTCGTAGTCGGAACTGGATTTTCCGGAAGTGATCGTATAATTGTAAGTATCCACAAAGGCTTCAATGGCGGCCTGTGATGTCTCATTGAGATCATCGTCTTTCTCATCGGTGTCAGAACCAAAATCACTTTTGGAAAGTCGCTTGGCAGCCCTGTTTAAAGCACGGCTGTCTTCGTAGGAAAGCTCCACATTACTGTAACTGGACCGACCGAAGGTTTTGGCTGCTTTCTGATTGTTGGTATAGAAATTTCTTAAAAAATAATTCGTGGATAATGATATTCCGGAAGAAACTTTTATGGACATAATAAACATCCTTTCTTTACTAAAAGGTTATAATTTCTATATTTCTACAATTTACATCGGCACTTGTTCTTTACTTCTTAACCCAAACAGGGTAAAATATTTTATTATAGATGTGATACAGAGCAGTAAAATTTTAGGAGGCAATTACAGTTATGGAACAAAAATCGTTTGGAAAGCTTGCCGATGGAGAAGGGGCAACGCTTTATACTATTTCTAACACAAAGGGGATGTGTGCACAGATTACAGATTTCGGAGCGGCGATCGTATCGCTTGTGGTAAAAGATAAGAATGGAAAAGACACCGATGTGGTTCTTGGCTATGAAGATGCACAGACATATCAGCAGCAGACAGCAAGTTTTGGAGCAATCGTTGGAAGAAACTGCAATCGTATTGCAGATGCTCAGATTGTAATCAATGATGTGACATATCAGCTTGAGAGAAATGATAACGAGAATAATCTGCACAGTGGATCACAGGCTACATCCAGACGTCTGTGGGATGTGGAAGAACATACTGCAAACAAAGTTACATTTGTGATCGAAGATGCAGATGGACAGCAGGGATATCCGGGAAATGCAGTTATGAAAGTGACTTATGAGGTGACCGAAGCAGATGAACTTTCCATTACATATCATGCAACTGCGGACAAAACAACTGTTTTTAATATGACAAATCATGCATATTTTAATTTGAATGGGGCAGGCAGCGGTACTGCCATGGACCAGATTTTGCAGATTCGTGCTTCCCATTATACTCCGGTAATCGATGCGAAGTCGATTCCGACCGGAGAGATTGCGTCAGTGGAGGGAACACCGTTTGATTTCCGTGAAGCCAAACCGATGGGCAGAGATATTGAGCAGGCAAATGATCAGCTTTCTTACGGCCATGGATACGATCATAACTTCGTTTTGGATAAGGAGCGGGCAGGGCTTGAAAAGATTGCCACCGCATACAGTACAAAGAGTGGCATAAAGATGGACGTGATTACGGATTGTATCGGTATGCAGCTTTACACTGCGAATTTCATTCAGGGACAGAAAGTGCAGGGTGGAGCAGTATGCAAAGATCGGGATGCTTTTTGTCTGGAAACACAGTATTTTCCAAATTCCATCAATGAGCCAAATTTTACAACACCATTGACAGAAGCCGGAAAATCATATGATACAAAAACGGTCTATGCATTTTCGATTGCATAGATATAAATACAGGATGTAAAGGGGAAGAGGATGTTAGAAAAGGCAGCCTCTTTTTCTTTTGGAATCAGAATAGGGTAGGAGGATAAAATGAAAATCGTATTTTTGGATGCAAAAACAATTGGAGATGATATTGATCTGTCTGCATTTGAAAAACTGGGAGAGGTGGTAACATATAATTTTTCCACTACAGAAGAAGCTTTGGAACGGACCGTGGATGCAGACGTGATCGTGTTAAACAAAGTGGAGATTAATGAGCATTCGATTGGAAAAGCAAAAAAACTGAAACTTGTCTGTGTGACGGCAACGGGAACAAACAATCTGGATAAGGAATATTTAAAAAGCCGTGGCATAGAATGGCGTAATGTCGCAGGATACTCCACGGAAAGCGTAGCCCAGCATACGTTTGCCATGCTGTTTTATCTTTGGGAAAAGCTTGCGTATTATGATCAGTATGTCAAATCGGAGAAATATGTGGGAGATGTTATGTTTACCCATTTTGAGAAAAGGTTTCATGAGCTGAGCGGAAAAACCTGGGGAATCATTGGTCTGGGAAATATCGGGAGACGTGTGGCGGATATTGCAAAGGCATTCGGATGCCGGGTGATCTATTATTCCACTTCCGGTAAGAATTCTCAGCAGGGATATGAACGTGTGGAATTTGATGCGTTGTTGGAACAATCAGATATTGTTTCTGTTCATGCACCTCTTGATAAAAATACGCGGGGACTCATGAACCGGGAAGCATTTCGGGAAATGAAATCGTCTGCAGTTTTTTTGAATCTTGGACGAGGACCGATTGTTGTGGAACAGGATCTGGCGGATGCGCTTGAGACCGGAGAAATCGCGGGTGCGGGGCTGGATGTCCTTTCCGCAGAACCAATGCGGAAGGATAATCCGCTTCGCAAAATCAAAGACAGCGAAAAGCTGATTATCACTCCTCATATTGGCTGGGCAAGCGTGGAAGCACGCACGCGTTTGATGGAAATTATCTGTCAGCAGATTGCGGATTTCCAAAATCAGATTATATTATAATCATATGTCTCTTATATAATAGGAAGAAACTCTTTTATTCATCACAAGGCAGACCACTCAGAAACGAAAGATTACCGTACGCGGATAGAAAGCGTGCGGTTTCTTTTTGCGGGAAACCAGAGTGCTGCAAATGTGCGTAATCAACCAGACGTTTATGATAAATTTTCTCAGCCTGTTCATAGAGCTCCGGAAAAGAGGCATTGGAAGATTCCTTTGTCCATGGATGAATCCAGGTGTGATGTTTGAGGTTCATCGGGTCCTGTATAAAACGATAATAATCGCTGGCAACCATCGGTGATAAAAAAGCACGTCCAAGGAAAATTTTCTCGATGAGACGGGATAAGACTTTCTTTTGTCCGCTTGGATCATTCAGTAAATGGGTTCCAAGTTTCATCCAGAATGGTGCACCGCTCAGGAAAAGTTCACTCACGGAAATATCCGGATAGGTGTTCCGGTATGCGTAACACAGCATTCGCACAATGACTTTCCGCTGGAGCGTCGTCAGACGAATCGTTGCGTTCTGATGAAACTGGGAAGGATACAGATGCTTTTTCTCATATAAAAGTTCGGAATCGAGTTCCGTTTCGAAATAAGCATGCTGACCAAAATATTCCGTATTGGAAGGTGGGGTCTGGGCATTATAGCCTGTAAATGCATATACATAGGGATGAATCGTACAATCCAGTGTGTAATGACCCATAAATCCACAGATGTAAGCGTCTGCAATAGAGAGGGAATGTTTTTTCCCTGCAAAAAGTTTGCGGCTTTGCAGCAGATTGGCAAAAAACTGGCCAGTATCCTTGCGATGTGCCAGATCTCCAATATTTTTTCGATGCATCAGGTAAGAGGGAAGATAGTAAAAAAACAGATCAGGTCCCTGCAGACCAAGTGCATATGCGCTGTGATCGCGTCGGATCATATTGTGCATGGATGTGGAGGTCAGACGTCTGCATGCGTCTACGCCAAACAGATAGTGGGTGGTAAAACCCGGCATACAATCACTCCAATCTTCAGTAAATAATCAATTTTTTAAAGAAACAACAGCATTATAGTATATTTTATTGCTTCGGTCAATTTGCGGCAGAAGTAAATATTTTAGGTTGACTTTACATAAGATAGTGGTATAATGTCACGTAGTATTCAAAACTACGTTTTGAGTCTGCAACAAAAATTATATCCAAAAATCGTTGGAAAAATGCACAAATCATGTTTTTTTAGACATTTTCAGAAGATTGTATATTGCAAACATACATGGTTTTGTGATTGAATATGTTCATTCGGTGGAAAAACAACTATACTTCCAATGGATGAAATATCTTATGATTTATTTACACAAGAAAGAAAACGGAGGAGTAAGAAAATGGCAAGTTTAAAAGATGCGGCAGAAAGACAGGCGTTTTCGCTCGCTATCGATGCTACGTTAAAGAGTCTGAATAAGGACAGAGAGAAAGGTTTGCTCAATATTGTAAACCTCGCACAGAAGTTTATGGGAAGCAATTTCCGTTCTGAGGCATACGAAGGCGCAAAGAAAATGATTCAGAATCCGGACAGCAAGTGGATGCGTTATGTGAATCGTCTTCTGGATGAGACAGATCCGCATGTTGCCAAGATGACAGCACTGAATCTTGGATATCAGGCAGCGTTTGCAGGAACCAAGAAGATTCGTAAAATGAGAGAAATTGAGAACTGCAATATTCCGTGGCTCATTCTTATGGACCCGACCAGTGCATGCAACCTCCATTGTACAGGATGCTGGGCAGCAGAGTATGGTCATAAATTAAATCTGACATTTGATGAGTTAGACAACATTGTTACACAGGGTAAGGAACTGGGCGTATATTTTTATATGATGACCGGTGGAGAACCACTGGTACGCAAGGCTGATATCATCCGTCTGTGTGAGAAACACAATGACTGCGCATTCCATTGCTACACAAACGGAACACTTGTAGATGAGAAGCTTTGCGAGGATATGAAGCGTGTAGGAAATCTTTCCCTTTCCATTTCCCTTGAGGGATTTGAAGATGCCAACGATTTCCGACGTGGAGAAGGTGTATACAATAAAGTCCTTCACGCAATGGATCTGTTACATGAGAACGGACTGATCTTTGGAAACAGTGTATGTTATACAAGCAAGAATATGGATGCGGTTACCAGTGATGAGTTCTTTGATCTTCTGATCGAGCATGGAAGCCGTTTCGCATGGTATTTTCATCTGATGCCGGTAGGAATGAAGGCTTCACCGGAACTGATGCCGACCAAGGAGCAGAGAGAATATATTTACCACAGACTGCGTGAAGTTCGTGGATTTGAAGGTGGAAAAGAAATCTTCGTTATGGATTTCCAGAACGACGGTGAATACGTTGGAGGATGTATCGCCGGAGGACGTAACTACTGTCATATTAACCCGAAGGGTGATGTAGAGCCATGTGTATTTATTCACTACTCTGGAGCAAACATCCGCGAGAAATCCCTGCTTGAGTGTCTGAAGCAGCCGTTGTTTATGGCTTACCGTGATAACCAGCCATTCAACGAAAACATGCTTCGTCCATGTCCGATGCTTGAGAATCCGGAGATTTTACAGAAGATGGTTCATGAGACTGGAGCTCATTCTACAGATGTAGAACAGGAGGAGCCGGTTGAGCACCTGTGTGGAAAGTGCGTAGATTACGCAAAGGATTGGCAAGAAACAGCAGATAAACTCTGGGCTGCACATCCATATAAGCAGAAGGGATACACAAACTTTAAAAAGAAATAATTCGATTACTGTTCGCAGGGTAACCTGTGAACAGTAACATGTGAGTGAATAGTAACGATG